>CEUA01463378.1_pt1 | contig 14382 bp, 12 predicted proteins | sample 361541 | NCBI WGS metagenome assembly CEUA01 (sample SAMEA2623079, study PRJEB7988) | marine metagenome | isolation source: saline water (ENVO:00002010), including
AAACCCCTCCAGCATTTGTGGCAATATTACCACCAATAGTGCAGCTTCCTTCAGATGCAAGTGATAAAGGAAAAAGCATATTCTTTTCATCGCAAATTCTTTGAATTTCTGAAAGTATCATTCCGGATTGAATGGTAATTGACTGATCCAGTATGTTGATACTGATTAATTTATTCATTCTTTCTAATGATAGAATAAAATGTTCTTCTGAATAAGATATTTGCCCGCCGACAAGTCCAGTATTTCCTCCTTGTGGTGTTATTGATATTCTTTCTTTATGAAACATCTTCATAAGTGAAGATATTTCCTTAACATTTTTAGGCTTTAGGATGCCTTTTGCTTTTCCGGGATATCTATCTCTCCACTCGGTGAGATATTTTCTTTTTTCTTCTTCAGTAAGCAAAAGATTCTTCTTACCAATAATACTTTCAATTTTTTTGATGATATTCATCTTCATGTTATAATTTTAACAACTATATTTATTTATTAAAGAAAGAAATATCTAGTAAAGATAAACAAAATGTTAACAAAGTTTAAAAGCACAATAATTTCATCTAATAATATAAGAACAGATAGAGATAAATTTATAAATCTTATTGGAAACAATTGTTCGCAGGAGTTCTTTGATAATACTGATAAAATAAATACTTCATTTATTAATCTATTGAATGGATCGATAAATTTATGCGAAATCAATAAAGATTCTGATTTAATTTATGATTTTGATATGAATAATTTTAACCAAGAAAATGGTATTAAGGCTTTATCATTTCAGTCTGACAATATTGAAGATGACTTAGAAAAGTTTAAATTGAAGGGCTTAAAAGTTTCTGAAATAAAAAAGAAGGAATTTATTGATACTGAGAATTCGATTATAGAAATATTATTTTTTACCATTATAAAAGAAAACAAATTTGGTCTCGACTTAGTAATATTTGAAGAGAAAAATTTTTTTTTAAAAAGTGATATAAACCTCAAAAATGACCAAATTACAAAATTTAATCAGGTTGTTGTATATACTTCAGAATCAAATAACTTAAAAAAATTATTGATGCAAGATCTTGATATAAGGTGTGCATTGGATAAAGAATTTGATTTTGGAAACGGCAAGATCAGAATGATGTTTTTTAGGATTGGAGGGGTGACAATTGAGGTGGTTGAGAATAAAGAGAATGAAGGAACTTTTTTTGGTGGAATTGGTTGGCATACAGAAAATATGAGATTTTGTCATAAGAGGTTATCAGAATCTAATTTTGATATTTCTGAAATAAGAAAAGGAAGAAAACCGGGAACATTGGTATCTACTGTTAGAAATGCACCATTAAATATTCCAACAATACTTATAGGTCTAGATGATTAATAAATTATATAAAATTTCATATATTTTAATATTTCTTTCGATTTATTTGTCTACAGATATACATGCGCAAGGTCCAGATAATTTGCCCAAGGAAAAAGAATTAGTAAAAATTCGTTTCGCAACAGATTGGAGAGCGCAGGCAGAGCAGGGAGGCTTTTATCATGCATTAGCTCTAGGTCTGTATAAAAAAAACGGATTGGATGTTAAAATTATTCAAGGTAATTCAAGCATTAATATTCCCCGATTGCTTGCGGCAAAAGAAATAGAATTCGGAATGGGTTCGAATAGTTTTATACCGTTGAATATAATTGCCAATCAAATACCTGCTAAATCAGTTATGGCTTCTTTTCAAAAAGATCCACAAATTATTATGACTCACCAATCTTCAAAAATTAAAAGTTTAAAGGAAATGAAAGGCAAGCCCATTATGATTTCTGATGCAAGTATAGGGGCTTTCTGGGTATGGTTAAAATCAAAATATTCCTTTAGTGATAAGCAAGTCCGTAAAAAAACATTTAGTCTCGCCCCTTTTTTAGTTAATGAGAATGCCATTCAACAAGGTTATTTAACTTCTGAGCCGTTTCTTGTAGAGAAGGAGTTAGGGGTTCCACCAAAGGTTTACCTACTTTCTGATTATGGTTATCCAAGTTACGGAGCAATGATTCTTGCTAGAAACGATATAATTAAGGATAAACCTGAGATAGTTAAAGCGTTTGTTGAAGCAACGATACTCGGATGGAAAAAGTATATATATGAGAATCCTGACGCAGGTAATAGTTTAATTCTTAAAACTAATCCTGAAATGCAAGAAGAAATTCTTTTACAGGCAATTGATAAGATTAAAAAATATAATCTAATTTCAAATTTTCCTGACTATAGTGATATTGGATCAATGACAAATGAAAGATGGAAAGAATTTTTTACAATAATGTCGAACAATAATATTTATAAAAAAGATTTAAAATGGGAAGACTCTTTTACAATTGATTTTGTAAATAACAATAAGTGATGTTAAATTTTTCAGGTATTCATAAGGAATTTGATAAAGAAATTTTATCAAATATTAATTTAAAAGTTAGAGAGGGTGAGTTTTTATCAATCTTAGGCCCTTCAGGTTCAGGGAAATCAACTCTTCTTCGTCTAGCATCTAAAATTTTAAATCCATCAAAAGGTAAAGTAGAATATAAACAAGGTAAAAATCCATTAATTGGATTTGTTTTCCAAGAACCAACTCTAATGCCTTGGAGAAATGTACTAAGCAATGTCCTGCTTCCTTTAGAATTAAAAGAGGGAATTAATAAATCTAACATAGATATTGCAAATGAGTGGTTAACGAAGGTAGGTCTTGCGGGAAAAGAAAATAGTTTTCCAAATGAATTATCTGGAGGACAAAAAATGAGAGTTTCTATTGCTAGGGCTCTAGTTCAAGGATGCGATTTGCTTCTTTTAGACGAACCTTTTGCAGCTTTAGATGAGATTACTCGTAGCAAGCTTGAGAATGATCTTTTAAGTATTTGGGAAAAAGAAAAATTTACAGTTTTATTCGTAACACATTCAGTTTCTGAGGCTGTCTATTTATCCGAGAGAATAATTGTTTTATCTAGTAATCCTGGTCAAATTATATATGAAAAGAATATTGATTATGATGGTTCAAGAAAAGAATTTCAAGGAAGCAATCATTACCATGAAATAAATAATCATATCTTTAGAAAATTAGAAGAAGGTATGAAGAATGACTAGATTAACTAATTTTTTATCTCCTTTTATTGCTTTATTAGTAATTTTTTGTATTTGGGAATACTTAGTTTATATACTATCTGTTCCTCTTTATATTTTGCCTGCGCCAAGCAATATTTTTCTTTCTTTAAATGCTAATTTCTATGAATTAATTTTAGCTGCTCTAAATACTTTAAAAATAACATTTTTAGCTTTTCTAATTGCTACTTTTATAGCTATATTTTTGGCGATCTTATTTTCATTATCAAAGATATTAGAAAAATCTCTTTACCCAATTACAGTAATTTTTCAAGTAACACCAGTAGTTGCTATTGCTCCACTAATACTAATTTGGGTAGGCCTTGATAATGCACAAACCGCAATATTAATTTTATCAGTAATTGTTGCCTTCTTTCCGGTTTTAGCTAATACGAATTTAGGCTTTCGTTCTGTTGATCAAAATTTAAAAGAGCTTTTTATTATTAATAAAGCTTCTAAATGGGAAACTTTAACAAAACTAAGTTTACCATTTGCCACTCCTTTTATATTAACAGGAATGAAAACTTCCATAGGGTTAGCTCTGATAGGAGCTGTGGTTGCTGAGTTTGTAGCTGGAACAGGCACTTCAACAGGGTTGTCATGGATTATAATTGAATCAGGAAATAGGCTAGATATATCTAAGTTATTTTCTGCATTGATTTTACTCGTTTTTCTTGGTGTTTTTCTCTTTTTATTAATGTCGGCATTGGAATATAATGTTTTAAAAAGATGGCATCAAAGCGCCAAAGATAATTGAGGATAAGAAAATGAATGATTTATCAAAAAAGGCTTTAACAGTAAGTGAAGCTATTGATACTAGATTAACCTGTAGAGCATTCACAAATAAAAAACCTGAAAAAGAAACAATTATAAATATTATAAAAAAAGCAAGAAGGACTGCTTCAGGAGGTAATTTACAACCATGGAAATTATGGATAGTTTCAGGGGAACCTTTAGAGGGATTTAAGAAGGAAATTGCAGAAAAAATAAAGGAAAACCCTATGGGCGAAGGTACAGAGTATAATATTTATCCTCCTAACTTAAAGGAGCCGTACGAGTCAAGAAGAAGGCAAGTTGGAAGAGATATGTATGATGTTTTAGAAATTCCAAAAGAAGATAAAAAAGGAAGAATGAATCAATTCATTAGGAATTTTGAATTTTTTGGAGCACCAATTGCACTTTTTTTCGCAATTGACCGTCAAATGCAAGAAGGGCAGTGGTCAGATCTAGGTATGTTTCTTCAATCTATAATGTTACTTGCTCGCGAAGAAGGTTTGCATACAGCTCCTCAAGAAGCATGGGCTGTTTGGTATAAATCAGTTAATGAATTTCTCAATATTCCTGAGGAGCTAATGCTATTTTGTGGAATGGGTATTGGATATGCAGATCAAAATGATCCAATAAACACATTTAGAAGCAAAAGGGCTGATATTGATGAATTTACCAATCTTATAGGTTTTTAAATAATTCTTTCTTTCCTAAAGCTTTCTATTTGATTTTTAGTAAAACCTAATTCTAAAAGAATGCTGTCTGTATCCTCTCCTAGTAACGGTGGGCTTTTCTTTATTTTATTATCTGAATTAGATAACTTTATTGGCAATCCCATAACGGGAGCAGGTGATTTTAATCCTTGGTAATCAATGTCTTGAAAAAAATTCATTTCTTTAACATGTTGGTCATTTAAAACATCTTCAAGGTTGTTAACTGGCCCTGCAGGAACTTGGGCTTCAGCCAAAAGCTTTAAAGCTTCTTCTGAAGTTAGATCCTTGCACCAATCTTGTGTTTTATCACTAAGAATTTGTCCATTTTCTCCCCTCTTTATATCTGTTAAGAATCTTTCATCTTCAATAAATTCTTCAGCTCTAACTAATTTAGCCCATCTTTTAAATAATGGATCGCCTAAGACTTGAACAACTATCCATCCATTTTTTGTTTTTACCATATCAACTGGTCCAGCGTAGGGGCTTTTATTTCCTATAGCTTTTCTATTTTTCTTTGTAATTGCCTGTTCTATAATATGCGTATTCATAAAGGCGAGCGAAGTAGCAAATAAAGCTCCTTCAACTATTTGACCTTTCCCAGTTTTCTCTCTGTCAATTATAGCAGCTAGTGTTCCCATAGCAGTTAAAGATGCAGTTCCATAGTCTATATAAGGAGAGTACGCCTTGACAGGCTCTTCTTCATGACCTGTTAGGTATGCCGCACCAGACATTGCTTGACCCACACCATCAAAACCAACTCTTTCAGAGTATGGTCCTCCATGTCCAAAGGCAGAAACAGTTGTTAATATTATGCCTTCGTTATATTCAGATATTGTTTCATAATCTATTCCCATTTTCTTTAATGTTTGGGGAGGAAGATTTGCAACTACAATATCAGCTGATTCAACTAATTTTTTTACTATTTCTTGTGAACCTTCTTTTGTTGGATTAAGAGTAATTCCCTTTTTATTCCTATTCATTTGCATGAACATGGCACCTTCACCATTAGGGTTATCAATAGGGTGGACATAACGATCTTCAGAACCAGCAATTCTCTCGATCCTAATAACTTCTGCTCCTAAATCTCCAAGAAGAGCAGCACAATATGGCCCTGCAATATACCTTCCAAAATCTAAAACTCTTACTCCCTTTAAAATATCCAAAATATTTCTCCTTAGATGAACATTAAAAAAAGTTAATAATAAAGAAATGTATTGGTAAAGGAAAATATTACATAATTAAATAACAATAAATATTTGACCACATTTATTATTTAACCTCCCCAAATAAGAATGTGGTCAAATTAACAAAATAATAATGACACAAGCATTACATTTGAATTATCTTAGGTTCAGGAGATAAAATGCATATTTTGCTTATTGAAGATGATAATGATGCCGCTTCATACCTTATTAAGGGTTTGAAAGAGAGCGGACATGTTATTGATAGGGCATCAGATGGTGAAGAGGGGCTTTTTATGGCTCTAGATTCAAATTTTGATATCTTAATCGTAGATAGAATGCTTCCAAAATTGGACGGGCTTAACCTTATAAAAAAAGTAAGAGAAGATAAAAATGATACCCCTATAATTATTCTTTCAGCTTTAGGTGAAGTAGATGAAAGAGTAAAAGGTTTAAAACATGGAGCTGATGATTATCTAGCTAAACCATTTTCTTTTTCTGAATTACTTGCGAGATTGGAAGCGCTAAATAGAAGAAATCTTCCTGATTCTAGTTCTAGCTTATTAGAAGTTGGAGATTTAAAATTAAATCTTTTAAGTAGAAGAGTGGAAAGAGAAGGAGAGGAAATTGATTTGCAGCCTCGTGAATTCAAATTACTCGAATTTCTTATGCGAAGACCAAATCAAGTTGTAACAAGAACAATGCTTTTAGAGGGCGTTTGGGAATATCATTTTGACCCTCAAACCAATGTAATTGATGTTCATATATCAAGACTTCGATCTAAGATTGATAAGCCATTTAAAGGAAAGCAAATGCTATTTACTGAGCGAGGAGCAGGCTATGCTTTGAGGCATAATGAATAACCCGTTTAATTTAGCGAGTTTTAGGCTGATCTTTATTTATACCTTACTTTTAAGTGTATCTTTTGGCTTTGTTCTCATGTTTTTATATTTTACATCTGCTAGAGATATTCAGATAGAAGCGGATCAAAAAATAGTCAATAAAGTTGAAGAGATAAACAGAGTTTATTTAAGAGGTAGAGAAAAAGGTTTATTTAATTATGTAAGGGGTCAGATTTCTCGTCCAACCCTTAATATTTATAGATTATATAATAGTAGTAATGAGTTTCTTGCAGGAAACATACCTGAACCAACGGACTTAAAAATTAACGAAGACGGCTGGGTTGAATTTACATTTAAAATGAATGTTAATGGTGTTGAAGAAACTTATTATGGACGAGGTAGGAATATAATTACACCATTTGAGAATCTTCGTCTCCTTGTCGGACGCGTAGTTAATAATGAAATAAAACTAAAAGAACGTTTTTTTTATAGTTCTCTATGGTCAATATTACTTATTATTTTTCTAGGTATTTTTGGCGGATATATTTTAAGTAGAAATTTTCTTAAAAGAATTTCGGATATAAATAAAACAAGTAAAAATATTATGGATGGAAATCTGTCTGAGCGTTTACCGACTACAAAAGGAAAAGACGAGCTTAATCAGCTATCTTCAAATCTAAATGAGATGTTGGATAAATTAGATTCTTTAATGACAAGTATGAAGGAGGTTACAGATAATGTAGCGCATGACTTAAGAACTCCTCTCAATAGGATAAGAAGTAATCTTGAAGTTACTCTGATGTCTAATCCAGATATTGAACAATATAAGAGATCGATAGATGAGGCTATTCTTGAAACTGATAATTTAATAAAGACCTTTAATTCAATCTTATCTATATCTCGGGTAGAGTCGGGGACATCAGATCTAGAAAGAAAATCAATAAATCTTGAAGATCTTATTTTAAATTTAATTGATTTGTATGAGCCCATCGCAGAAGCAAAAGACATAAAACTTACATCAGAGGTTGAAAAAGAAATATTTTTTAATGGGAATATGAACCTTTTATCTCAAGCTATTGCAAATCTTCTTGAAAATGCCATTAATTATGGTTCAAGCTCTCCTAAACCTTTTATTACATTGGGTGCAAAAAAAAGTGAAGAAAGCATTTCATTATGGGTGAGTGATAATGGAGAAGGAATTAAGGATAGTGATAAAAAGAAAGTATTAAATAGGTTTGTAAGATTAGATTCTAGCAGAAGTTTAAAAGGTTCTGGGCTAGGTCTTAATTTAGTAAATTCAGCAGTAAGATTCCATAACGGTTCTTTAAAATTACTAGACGCTAAACCGTCAGGATTGATAGTTTTAATTGAAATTCCTGTATCTTAAGTTCCTCCATCTACAAATAAACACTGTCCTGTAACCCAACTAGAGGCATCTGAGGCCATATAAACAACTGCAGCGCCTATATCTTCAGGAGACCCCCATCTTTTTAGAGGAATAGTTATATATTTTTTTAATTCCACCTCTCTTTCTTCTGTGTGCATATTCATCGAATCTTTAAAATTTTCAGTGGGAATAGGTCCTGGTGCAACAGCATTTACTCTAATATTTGGAGCTAACTCAAGTGCTAAAGTTGCAGTCAAACTATTTACAGCAGCTTTTGAAGCAGCGTAAGGGCCATTTTTTAGATTACCATCCATATTTTTTGAGGATCTTGAAGATATATTAATTATAGAGCCTCCTTCTGTCATTTTTTTTGCAGCGGCAATACAGCCATACCAAACAGCATTGAAATTAAGATTAACCTGAGCAGAGAATTCTTCACTTGATGTCTTTGTTAAATATCTTGGTTTTCCATCTGGTAATCCACCTGCATTATTAATCCATATATTAATCTTACCAAATTCTTTGATGGCTTTTTCACAGAGCAAATCTATAGATTCAGTGTTAGTTACATCTGTAGGAAAGATTATTGCCTTTCTTCCTACTTTTTTTATTTCTTCTTGAACCTCAATGAGATCTTTTTCCGTTCTTGATGCTAAAACTAAATCTGCTCCAGCTTCTGCTAGCGCAATAGCGATACCTTTCCCTATTCCTTTGCCTGCTCCAGTAACTACAGCAACCTGATTATCTAAATGAAATAAATCTAAAATTGTCATGATATATACCTCCGTATATTATATTCTTTTAGAGAAAAGCTATGGTCAATTGGTTTATATATTTTTTATACTTCTTATTAGCATTAATATTTTCTTTCTTTTTGATTTATATTTTAGGTAATAGAGAAACTTCAAATATTGATAACTTAAGAACTCAAGAATTCTATTCTTATTTTGATGGAAAGAACGGCAAAACTGCCTTTTATTCTTTAGGAAATGATAATGATGAACCTTTAATTCTTATTCACGGAGTATCTGTGCCATCTTATTACTATAAGAATGTTGCAACTCATTTAACTGAAATAGGTTACAAAGTTTATCTTTATGACCATTTTGGAAGAGGTTTTTCTGATAGACCAACTGTAAAATATGATATGTCTCTTTATGAAGAACAATTAGATGATTTTGTTAGTTATCTTTCTTTGGAGAAAGTGACTTTACTTGGTGTTTCAATGGGTGGCGCTATTGCTGCTAATTATTCAGCCAATAATCAAAAAAAAGTAAAAGCCTTAATTTTAAATGTACCGTTTGTGGGTGCCCAAACAATTACCCCAAGATCATTTTCCTCTTTACCTTTGATCCGAGATTTTTATTTACGCTTTTTTATAATTAAAAGTTTTATCACTAGGGGCTCTCGTTTAACAGATGATAACCAAGATCCTAACCATTTTATTAGTCAATTTAGTGTAAAAGGTACCCAATATTCATTTAATTCTTTATTTAAAAACTTTCTTCAACATGACTTTTTAAATGATTATAATCTTATAAACCAAAATAAAACACCAGTTCATTTTACTTATGCTACAGATGATGAAGATGTACCTCTTGAGTCCGTTTTAAATGCAATAAGCCTTATACCGTCAGCTAAATCATATTCTTTTGAAGGTGGTCATAATATTATAAATATTAAGACTGAAGAAATTATTTCACTAATAGCAGATTTTAAATCTGATTAAATTAACAATTATATTGTACTTGCAAGACCCTTTGCTGATAAGATTTCTATCCAATATCCATCAGGATCTTTAATAAAGGCAAGACCCTTCATATTTCCATCATCAGGCCTTTTTTGGAATTCTACGCCAAGAGATTCAAACCTTTTACATGCTTCATAAACATCTGGAACTGTTATTCCTATGTGACCAAATCCTCGCGGATCGGAATTCCCATCATGGTGAGAAAAGTCCTCATCATTTTCTGTTCCCCAATTGTGCGTTAGTTCCAATACAGCTTTTTGACTTAAAGCATAAGCAAATCTTTCTTGATTATTTTCAGGAACTGGATCATCTTCTTCTCTTAAATAAGCTAAAAAATATAACGAAAAGTCAAAATCAGGGAAGTCTAGTTTTTTTAGAATAGTCATTCCTAAGACTTCAGTGTAAAAATCTAACGATTTTTTTGGATCTTTAATTCTTAACATTGTTTGATTGAAAACATAATCAAGAGTTTCTTGATCTGGATTTTGTGACATTTCTTCCATAAATTGCTCCATATAATTTTTTGTATTTCACTCTAAAAAAAATAATAAAGCAATAAAAAAGGGCCATAAAAATATGGCCCTTTTTATTCAATTATATAAGTTACCTAAAATGCAGCTGCTACGGTAACTCCAAATACTTTACCAACAGTTGGCGAACCAAATATCATTAAACTTGATATATCTCTAACAGGTATCACGACCTCATCAGTTAGATTACGACCAAATGCTGATATCTTAAAGTTATCCCATTTGTAAGTTACAGAAAGATCTATTTTCTCAATTGAAGGGACTTTACCTATTGCTATGTTTGTTGTTGTTGATTCTTGTTCATCAACAAAACTGTACTTAGCAAAGAGGGCTAATTCGCCTGGGCCAACATCTACAGTGTAAGTTCCGCCAAATGAATAAGTTGTTTCAGGTGAGAACTTTGGTTTTAGGTAATCATTATTTGTTAAAACAAGATTCCCTTCTGCATCAGCACCATCAAGGTCAGCAATAAACCCATCATATTCCGCATCTAAAAAACCTACATTTAAGAAAGCTTCGAAGTTTTCACTTATAAGGGCTCGCATTTCTACTTCAAGGCCTTCGTATAGAACTCCTGCAACATTATCAATTACTGTTACAACGGTTCTTGTTGTAGGATCAAGTTTAATAGTGTTTTCTTGTTTATCTTCGAAATCATTTCTAAAATATTCTGCATTAAGTTGAAGTCTTTTATCCAATAGTAAACTTTTGACACCTACAGCTAAAGTTTTTGCATACTCTGGATCATAGGTATTTTTAAAGTCTGCTACATTTTGATTTCTACCAAAGAAACCACCACTTTGGAAGCCTTCAGAATAATTTACATATGCCATGGCATCTTCATTGATTTGATAAGTAACACCAATCCTTCCAGACATCTCATCATATTTTTTAAGTAGATTAGCTATTCCAACTTCTCCAGGAAGACCAATGCTTGCAAAATTATTTATGTAAGCTCTTTCAATGGATGTTGAGTAAGACTGACCTCCAATAAAGTTCTTTTCTTCCTCGGTATATCTTAAACCTAGATTAAATGTCCATTTGTCATTTATGATATAATCGAGATGTCCGAAAACAGCTTGAGACTCTGTATTTTGTTCTTGAAGAAGTTTTTGAACATAATTAGGTCCTAATCCGTTTTCAAGACCAGGTTCGCAACGTATTGCCCCTAAACCTCCGGCTAAGCAAACCTGATAAAGGAAAGGCGGAACTAGAGTTGACCAGAAAGATCCTCGCGTTACCCAATCTTGGTGGTAAGTGCTATCCCAGAAATATGCGCCCAATGTTAGGTTATAATTATCTGTAGTTCTTTCCCATCGTATTTCATGACTTTCTTGTTCATAATAGTTATATGCTTCAATCCATATCCAAGGCATTGCAACGCCATCATATTCCCATTTAGTATCTTCATACTCATCTCTATAACCACCAACATAAACTAGTCTATCTGTTCCATTAATGTCCCATGTAAGATTTAAAGTAACCGCATCTGTATCATATTGACCTGGGTTAGTGTCATCTGTTGAATATGTTGAGGTACTAGCGTCTTTATCGTTTGAAAGGCATGTATTTATTCCTTCAGGATTGAAAGCTTGTACAGGTCCTAATGCGGCACCAGTTTTTGGAGTGCCGTCAGGGTAGAGTGGATCATAAACATTACAAATAACTGTAGAGTTATCGTTTGCATTTGTCCAAGCGCCTACATCACTTCCATCGTCATATTTTTCAAGAGTTAAAATTGCTTCAAAGTTCTCATTTGGAGTGAAAAGTAAAGAAGCACCATAATGAGTGTAATCCTTTTTTGGACCATCTACATTAAGGTAGGTATTATATAAATGACCATCATTTTTTATTGTAGTTCCAAATAATTTTATTGCAGCTTTATCTTCTATGATGGGTGCATTAAAAATAGCTCTGAATTCTTCTTGGCCATTATCACCCATAGTTATTTCAGCTTTTCCACCTAATTCACCAGTGGGTTTAGATCTCATAACACGAATAACGCCACCATTTGTATTTTTACCAAATAATGTACCTTGCGGCCCTCTAAGAATTTCTATTCTTTCTAAGTCAAAATTCTCAATGATCTGTCCAGAGTTTGTTCCAATAGCAACTCCATCAAGCTCAACCAAAATCTTTGGGTCAAATGATTTATCTGATTCACTTGAGTTAATACCTCTAATTGTAATTGATGAACCCCTTGCTCTTACAGATGTTTCTCCAATAATAACATTTGGTGCAAATGCGCTTAAGTCAGCAATATTCCTAATTGTTGCATCTTCAAGTTGCTCAGTAATAGCTGTAATAGCTATGGGAACATCTTGAAGAGATTCCTCTCTTTTTTGTGCAGTAACGATAATTTCTTCAATAGCCAAGCTAGAACCTTCAGATTCCTGAGCCAAAGTTGGAATTGCCACGCTTAATGAAAAAGAAAAAACTAAGAAACTTATTAATAGATATTTAAATTGATTCATTGTAACCCCATTTTTATTTAAATTGAGTTATTAATAGTGACTATTTTTAATATAAATACAATATTTAAAAATTAATCTTGTGGATAATGTTTTGAGATAAAAAAAGGGCCATATAAAATACAGCCCTTTTATTAATTATTTCTAATTAATTACCAATCGTAAGTTAACTCTACTCCAAACTTACGTCCTTCATTAATTGTACCAATAGCAAATAATGGCATAATTGGATCAACAACTTCATATTGCTCATCAGTAAGGTTAGTACCATAAACTACAAGTGACCAGTTATCTGCAAAGTATCCAACTGATGCAGTTAGATTTTCAATCTCTGGCGCTCTCGCTAAATTAGCGTTAAGAAGATCTGTTTCTTGTTCGCCAATTGAAGAGTATTTTGCAAAGACATCTACTGTTCCATTTCCAGCAGGTATAGATAAAGTACCTCCAACACCCCATGATTCTTCAGGAGCAAATCTTGGAGTTAAGAAATCTGCAGATTCAATTAAGGTAACTCCATCACTTTCATTGATGTCTGTGAAAAAACCTTGATATGAAGCATCAAGAGTTCCGAAATTAGCAAATACACGTAAATATTCATTTACAAGGATTTGCACATCAATTTCAAAACCTTCATATTCAGCAGCAGCAACATTAGACCAGAAAGATGCAACTGTCTTAGTTTCATTATCAACCTGAGTTGATTCTTCTTGTTTACCTGCATAGTCATTCATGAAATAAGCTGCATTAAGCTGAACTCTTCTGTCAAATAAGAAAGTTTTAATTCCTAATTCAGTGCTTTCTGAATATTCTGGGTCATACTGGTTTCGTCTCATATGCTTGGTTTGTTGAACAACGGCATAAAATCCACCAGAGTGAAATCCTTCTGTATATGTAAGATAAGCTAAAGCGTCATCATTAATTTGATAGGATGCACCTATTTTAATTGATGTATCATCCCATTTCTTTTGAAGATCCGCATAATCAGGGAAGTTACGACCTTCACCTATATCATGACCAGCAAGATATGCCTGACCGGCATAGAAGTCTTTCTCTTCCTCAGTATATCTAACGCCACCAGTTAGTGTCCATTGATCATTTATCGCCCAATCAGCCTGTGCGTAAGCAGCTTTAGACTCTGTTTTTTGAGTAGAATAAAGAATCTGATACAGAGTGCCAGTAGGATACGCTGGTTCTGTTGGATCACAAGCTACAGAAAATGTTGGATCAAAAAAGTCCTGACAAAGCTCCCACATACCTGGAGCAGATAAAGCTCCACCAAAGAGAACTCCCCAAAATGTTCCGCCTGTAGACCAATCTTGTGTATGTTCTTTTTCAAACATATATAGTCCAGCAGTTAATTCTATATTAGCAAATGAACCATTGTATTGTATCTCATGACTAGTTTGATCATAAACATTCCATCTTTCAAGAGTAATGAAAGGAGCCGCTGATCCGTCATAATCATAAATACGATCTTCAGTTACATCTCTATAACCGAATAAGTATTTAATGGTTTGATTTTCATCAAGATCATATGTCATTTGAAGTGTAATTGCATCTGTTTCAACTGAAGCATCATGCTGTGTATCATTTTCAGCATAAGGAAGTTGATCAGGAGATGTTCT
>CEUA01000935.1_pt1 | contig 14380 bp, 9 predicted proteins | sample 361541 | NCBI WGS metagenome assembly CEUA01 (sample SAMEA2623079, study PRJEB7988) | marine metagenome | isolation source: saline water (ENVO:00002010), including
ATAGCATATTTTTCTATATCAAAAGGTCACAATGTAGAATGGTTATTAAATTATAGAGGAGGCTCTTTCCTCATTGATGATTTTCAATCAATTAAATCTGAATGTAAAATCCGGGGAGTTACATTTGAAATTATAAAATCTTCTGAATTACTTAATATATACTCTATAATCGAAGAAAATAATATGGATATCGTTTTACTTGAGAAAAAACCAAAAATTGCAATTTATACCCCACCAAATAAACAACCTTGGGATGACGCTGTTACTTTAGCTTTAACCTATGCTGAAATTGATTATAAAACTTTATGGGACGAAGACGTCCATTTTAATAAATTAAAAGAATATGATTGGCTTCATTTACACCATGAAGATTTTACTGGCCAATACGGTAAATTTTATCGAAGTCATAGAAATTCTCAATGGTATCAAAATCAAAAGTCTCAGTTTGAAATGGTTGCATCAACCCTTGGATATAAAAGCGTTCATGATCAAAAGAAAGGAACAGCTCAAAAAATAAAAAGTTTTGTTGGTAATGGTGGGTTCCTTTTTGCAATGTGTTCAGCAACAGACTCCTATGATATCGCATTATCAATGGATAATTATGATGGTGTTCACAAAGTGTTTGATGGAACCTCTATCGATCCTATGATACAAAGTAATTTAGACTTTTCTAAATCTTTTGCTTTTACTGATTTTAAAATTATCACAGACCCCATGATATATGAATTTTCAGATATTGATTTACCTCCTAGTCACAATCCAGTTTCAAAAGGGGCTCAGGCAGATTATTTTTCTTTATTTGAATTTTCCGCTAAATATGATCCTGTACCCACAATGCTCACACAAAATCACACCTCTATTATTAAAGGTTTTATGGGACAAACAACTGGCTTCCATAAAAGTAAAATTAAAAACCATATCTTAATAATGGGCGAAGATCCAGCAACAGACCAAGTTAAATATATACATGGAAATTTTGGAAAAGGTACTTTTACCTTTTATGGCGGTCACGACCCAGAAGACTATCAACATTTTGTTGGTGATCCACCAACAGACCTCTCTCTTCATCGTAATTCTCCAGGATACAGACTCATTTTGAATAATATTCTTTTCCCAGCTGCACGAAAGAAAGAACAAAAAACATGATTTTACTTTTAAAAAACTCTCTTATTAAAGTTAAAAGAGATGGAATTGTTTATTAAACTAAGTAAACATCTAAAAGAAAAAAGACCTAACATTAGAAATTTATTTAAACTAATAAAAATTTAGACATAATATAAAAAATATAATTATTTATTATGATGATATGTGTGCGCTATGCCATGGTATAGTATTAATAATTTTGAAACTAGATAATAAAAAGAATTTTAAATTTTCACCGTTATCTTTACGAAAGATTAATCAAAAATATTTTTCAGATAGTATAATATTAAACTTTAATAATAATCTATACTATGAAGGGCAAGCTATCATAAAAATTTTAGAGAACTTAAACTTTTTTGGTCGTGTTTTAAGTCTGTTTTGTAAACTTATATCACTAAAAATATTGAACTATTTTTACAGAATTATTGCTGAAAACCGAAATATTTGGGTTAGAAAAGAGCGAGTGCCCTTTAATACCTGATCACTTAAAAAGTAGATTTATTTTATCTAAATAATTAATTTTATTCTTTTAACTTTAGTTGATCCCAGATATTGTCCATTTCTTTTAAGGTTAAATTTTCTATATTCAAACCTTTTTTTTTCACGTTCTTTTCAATTGTTTTGAATCTTTCTATAAATTTTTTATTCCCTTTTCTTAACGTGTTTTCGGCAGAAATATTTAAATGTCTTGATAAGTTGACAACAGAGAAAAACACATCTCCAAGTTCTTCTTGAATCTTTTTTTGATTGCGTTTTTTGCAAGCACTTTTTAATTCTTTTAATTCTTCATAAACCTTATCCCAAACAGAATCGATATTGTCCCAATCAAATCCCACCTCTGAAGCTTTTTGTTGTAAGCGCTGAGAACGAATTAATGCTGGTAATTTCAATGGAACCCCATCTAATCGAGATTTTCGTTTCTTTTCAAGATGTTTTTGATGTTCCCAGCTTAAATCTTGTTCGCCAGCTCCAAAAACATTTGGATGTCGATCTATTAATTTTTTATTTAATCTTTCTAAAACATTGTTAATGTTAAAATGTGATGATTCTTTTGCAATTTGTATTTGCAAAATGATATGTAGTAAAACATCCCCTAACTCTTCTTGAAGAGTTTTCCAATCTTTCTTATCAATGCTCTCAATAACCTCATATACTTCCTCTACAAAGTGTGGTATTAATGATTCATGATTTTGTTTACGATCCCATTCACAACCATTAGGCGATCGAAGCTTTTCAACTATCCTTAATAAGTCTATAAAATGTTTCGATGTTTTCATACTATTCATCTGAATCTTTAAATAATTTCTTCCAATTTTCTAAAGTTAAAAACTTATCCTCCATTTGTGTCATATTTTTTTTTTCTTTGAAAGATTGGTCATTAAAGCCAATAAGATGCAAGCATCCATGAATGACTAGTCTTATGATTTCTTTTTCATATGGCTCTTTAAAAATCTTAGAGTTTTCCATTGCTCTATCTAAACTAATATATATTTCACCATCTAAATTTTTATCTGAATCTTCATTCATTTGAAAAGCAATAACATCGGTATATTGGTTTTTATTAAAGTATTCTTTTTTTAGGCTTGATAAGAAATTATCTGAACAAAATACAAATGAGACCTTAGCATTGTTGATCTTATTAAAATTAAAAACTCTATCACAAAAAGATTGAATTATAAGTTGATTTGGACTTTTAAACTTTGGATTACAGGTAAAAGAATACTTTAATTTATTACTTTTGAGGGACATCTGGATATTCTACTCTTATGTGATAGATTCCACGCAAAACTGGTAACATCCCTGTATTACCATCAATTTTACCTTTAATTTTTTCTAGCTCATCTAGCGTTAGAGGACAATCACTTAATTGCCCATCTTCAATTCGACTATTAATTATTTTATTTATCATTGTTTCAATTTTTAAAATATCTGGTTCTTTTATTGATCTAACCGCAGCTTCAATAGCTTCACATATCATAAGAATACCCGTTTCTTTTGTATTAGGTTTTGGCCCAGGATAACGAAAAAATGATTCGTCTACTTTTCTTCCATCCTTTTCAGCTTCTTTTAAAGCCATTCTATAAAAATATTCTACACGAGTTGTTCCATGGTGCATAGGAATAAAATCTGAAACTAATTTGGGGAGTCCATATTCTTTTGCAAGGCGAAGCCCCTCATTAACATGCGAACGAATAATTTTGGCACTCATAGTATGGGTTATTTTATCATGCCTATTGGGACCTCCATATTGATTTTCAATGAAATATTCTGATTTAGCCATTTTACCTATATCATGATAATAAGCACCGACTCGACATAATAAAGAATGCGCTCCAATTGCATTAGCACATGCTTCAGCTAAGTTCCCAACTACTATACTATGATTAAATGTTCCATTTGTTTCTTGTTGGGCTCGTTTTAATAAAGGATGATCATAATCTAACAACTCAATTAATGTTAAATCTGTTGTCACTTCAAAAAATATTTCAAAAATTCCAATTAATCCATATGTCAAAAGTGGAGCCAGAACACTAATTATTACCAAAAATTGAATATCATTAATCATTAAACTCCAACTATTCTCTTTAAATAAACCAAGCCCAAGAACCACTATAATTGCTGAGGCAATTAAAGAAAACATTGTAAAGAATAATTGACTTCTTTTTCTTAATTCACGACTATTATAAACTGCTATTGTTGAAGTAAATAATGAAACAATTATAAAGTCAGTGTTTTGACCTATCATTAAACCTATTAAAATTGCAATTGATGTTATTGCCATAAACCCAATCTGGACATCAAATAAAATAGTTAAAGTCATTGCTCCAACTGTAACAGGTATTAAGTATTCTGACCATTCTAATCTTATTACAAAGATATAAGCAAGTCCTAATTGTAAAAGGAAAATAATTGATATTAGTAGAATCATTTTCCAATCTCTAAATAAATCAATTCTATAGACAATTAAGAAAAAGAAAAATAATGAAAAATTAACTGAAAGAAGTATCAACCTTCCAAAAAAACTTGAAATATATTTTAACCAAATTGAATCTGATGTTTCTTTTGTGACCGCAACTGATAAAGAGTTGAGTTTTTGAAGAACATCATTAGTAATCCGAATATTTGCATCAACAATAAGCTCATTTTTTAACACGACACCTTGGCTTAAGGGTATTTTGTTAATTTCAGAAATTTGTCTTTTTTCTGTTATCTCTTTATTAAATAATAAGTTTGGTTCCATAAATTCAATTATTAAGTCATATCCTAAATCTCTAAAAGGATCCTCTTTTAGGAAAGTTGTTAATAATTCTTTTCTTGCTTTTATCCATGCCTCATCTAAATCATTAAAGTTTTTTGAATAAGCTAAATCTGGTACATTTCCTTGATTAACCTCAATTTTATTACTTTTAATATCTGAGCCTGGAATATCATAAATACCCTCGGTCCACCTATTTCTGCAAATTTGCAAAATATATTGTTTGTTCTGATCTAAAATTTTGAAAAACTTATCATTCTTTTCTCTTAATAAATATTTCTTCCAAATTTCGTTGTTTTTAGTAAATGGATATTTTTCAAAGAAATTAGCCATATATAATTGTAAGCTTGAACTATCTGAAATGAATTCAGCTTTTGCTTTTTCATATTGTTTATGATACCTTCTTTCATAAACTAAAGTTTTTGACTCCTCCATATCCCAATGTTTTGTAATTATTTTTTTCGCGAGTTGAAAGAATTCTTCTAATTTTTCTTTTTGCTTATTAACCTTAAAATCATCTCTAAAAAAAACAAATGGAATACTTTTTATTTGTTCATCAATATCAGATTGTAGTTTCTCTTTTGATTTTTGAATAGAAAACGTAAATGGAGCAATAATTGGTTCCCTAGTTACATCATTTATTTGATAAGTATATTTAAGCGCTTTCCCCTCAGGGAATAAAAAAGCAACAATAATTATTAATGAAATAATAATTAAATATTGAGCCCAATATTCATTTATTTTGAGATATTCAAATATTGTTTTTCGTTTATGCTTTGAGAACATTAAAGTCGAAGTTTTTTTAATATTTCTCTACTAATTATTAATCTTTGTATTTCACTTGTACCTTCACCGATTTCAAGAATTTTTGCATCTCTGTAAAAACGCTCTACCTGATTTTCTTTAATGTATCCATTCCCACCGAGTACCTGAATTGCATCACTGGTAACACCCATCGCAGTTTCACTCGCATAAAGTTTTGCCATTGCAGCTTCTTTGATTATATCAAGGTCTTGATCTTTCATCCAGGCTGCGTGATAAACTAAGAGTTTAGATGCTTCAATTTTAGTTGCCATATCAGCCAGTTTAAAGCTTATTGATTGAAATTTACTTATTTTTTTTCCAAAAGATTCTCTCTCACTAGAATACTTAAGTGCCATTTTATATGCTCCAAGAGCTGTTCCAATTGATAAAGCACCAATAGAAACCCTTCCAGAAACCAGTGTTTTTAAAAATTTTTTAAATCCTTCTCCAGGTTTACCCATTATTGAACTTTTGGGAATTCGCATGTTTTTAAAGAAAATTTGTCTTGTATCACTTGCTCTCCAACCCATTTTTTTTTCTTTATTACCAATTTCTAAACCTTTGGTATTTGTTGGAATTATAAAAGCTCCAATTCCCAAGTCATTATTATTTTCTTCAATTTTTGAAGTAAATGATAATACAGAGGCTTCTCCTGCATTAGTTATAAAAATTTTTCCTCCATTAACAATATAGTCATTACCATCTAAAATTGCTTTTGTTTTTGTTCCTCCTGCATCACTTCCAGCATCAGGTTCTGTTAAACCAAATGCTCCAATAATTTCACCTTTAGCTAACCTAGGAAGATATCTTTGTCTTTGTTCTTCTGAACCATAAAGCAATAATGGAAGAGAGCCAAGAGAAGTATGAGCCGCCATTGTGATTGCAACCGAAGCATCCGCTTTAGCTAATTCAATTATAGCAGTTACAAAGGATACCATATCTAAACCTGCGCCACCATATTTACTAGGAATAATCATCCCCATAAGACCCAGACTACCCATTTTTTCTACTAGCTTTTTTGGAAACTGTTCATTGGCATCTAGTTCATTTGCTACCGGTTCAATTTCAGTTTTGGAAAATTCTCTTACCATATTTTGAATAGCAATATGGTCATCTGTAAAAAATAATTTATCCATTAAAACATCTTCTTATTTATTTAGTAATGCTATTAACACTAGATAATCTAATATTTTTAATATTTAACTGAACTATGTCTTTTTCATTACCTCTATTAATATCTATAAAAAAAACTATATCTAACAAGGCCCCCTTTATTAATAGTTCATATAAATGCACTAAACCATATCCTATTGCATTGAATGATTTATTATCCTGTTTTACAATAAATTTTATATGTTCTCCATTAGTAGTTAATTTAGGATTGCCAATTATTTTTATGTTTTCAGTCATAAATTTTGGTTGGTTGTTTTTTAATCCATAAGGTTCTAATTTTTTTAAAAATCTTACTAAAGTAGAATTTATTTCCGAAAACCTGATTTTTAGATCAATTGATAGACTTTTTTCAGATTTTAGATTATTTACTTTTAAGTCAGCGTATTTTAATAATGCTTGTTTAAATTTATTAAAGTATGATTTTTTTATTCTAAAACCTGAAGCCATTCTATGACCTCCATATGATACTAAGTAAGGATTTAAATAATTTAATACTTCTATTAAATCAAATTCCATAACACTTCGAACTGATCCTCTACCCAAATTAAAATTATCAAAAGAAATCAAAACAACTGGCTTTTTATATTGACTCCTTAATTTAGAAGCTATAATACCTAAAACTCCATACTCCCAATTAGATGAATAGCAAATAATAATTTTGTCTTTATCAAGTTTAACTTTACTTTTTATAAATTGATTTGCCTCAGCTAAAATTTTTTTTTGAATGTTTAGCCTTTTTACATTACTATGTTCTAATTCAATATAAATAGATTTTAATTTATTTTGATTTTTAGTTGTTAATAACTCAAGAACTTTATTAGGGTCTCCAATTCTTGCAATACTATTTAACTTAGGTATCACATAGCGACTAAGGTCTAAAACAGAAATTGGTTCTCTGATCTTAACATTTTTTAAAAGCGTTTTAATACCCTTATTACTTGAATTTGGCAAACCTTTTAGACCAAGCTTAACAATTAATCTATTTTCATCCACTAATGGTACCATATCAGATAGTGTCCCAAATAATGCAAGATTAATTCCAAACTGAGATTCCTCTGTTTTTAAATTCTTATATTTAATCATGCCTTGAAGAAGTTTAAGAGCAACACCACTACCAGATAATCCTTTAAAAGGATATTTACAGCTTGCTTGATTAGGATTTAAAATTGCATATGCTCTTGGAATTTCATTATTCAAAAAATGATGATCTGTTATAATAATATCTATATTTTTTTCTTTCGCATATTCAACACTTTCAAAGTTGTTCATGCCACAATCACAAGTTATTAAGGTATCACAGTAATGCCTTACTGCTTGATCTACATGAGCTCTTCTTAACCCTCTACCTTCTTTTCGATTTGAGATATAAGTTATTACTTCTCCTCCAAAAAATTTAATCCCTTCATAAAGTAATGATGCTGCAGATATACCATCAGCATCACTATCACCTAAAACAAATATTTTTTGACCCGACTCTATTGTTCTAAATATTCTTTTAATAGCTAACTCCATTCCTTCCATAAGAAATGGATCATGAAAATTGCTTGAGCTTGGCGCTAGAAACCGTTTGAGATCTTCTTGATTTAGAAATCCATAATTATTAATTATTATTGCTATATCTTGAGAAACATTATAGGACTTCATAATGTTTTTAATTATTTTTAAATTAGGCTTTTCTACAATCCAATTCATATTTTTTGAGCCAGTTTATAAGCCGAGTTCTGTCAATTAAGCTTAAAAATAAGCTAAAAAGTATGGTCATTCATCTAGCATTTATTTCACAATAAATGTCAAGCAATCTACCCGCTCCTCGATCGATACGAGCAATATCTTGGAGACTATTCGATCTTGCACCAAATGGGGTTTACAAGCATCCTTACTTTAATTAGGAACTGGTGGTCTCTTACACCACCTTTTCACCCTTACCTTACAAAAGAGTATGGCGGTTTATTTTCTGCTGCACTTTCCATAGTTCAATTCATGAACCTCTTCTAATTATGAAGCATTCTACTCTGCGGTGCCCGGACTTTCCTCTGTCAGACCGCTAAAATGCAGGCTGAAAGCAACCATCAAACTGGCTCAAATATTATTATTTATTTATTTTTTCACTGTAAAGAAATCTAGCACAAACATCACATCGATGAACATCGGTCTTAGCTCTAATTTCTGTGATTTTTTGCATTGGAACTGTTGCGCCACAACCTCCGCATGAAGTCCCTGATAAACTTACTACTGCTAAACCATCTCTCGCAGCCATTACCTTCTCATATTGAGAAATTATAGTTTCTTCAATCCCACTTAATTCTTTTTGACGTTTACTCTCTAATGATTTTTTTTCATCTGCAGAAACAGATATTGCGTTTTCTAGTTTGCCCCTTCTAGTAGAAAGGTCTTCTTTAACATCTCCTAAAGTTGATTCAATTGATGTCACAGAATCCTTTAAAGATTCTTTTTCTTCTAAAAAATTAAGAATATCCGTTTCAAATGATGATTTTTCTATCTTTATATGATCAATTTCATTCATCAGAGCATCATACTGCTTATTATTTGTAACTAAAAATAATTGATCTTTTAGTTTATCTATTTTTTCATCAAACCCTGAATTTTTTAATTCTAGCTTATTAGTTTCTAGTTCAATTTCTTGCAACCTTTCTTTTTTTGTAACGATCGATACTTTTAACTCATCTTCCTGCAGGTTTAGTTCTTCTACCTTTGAAGGAAGGTCTCCTAAAAGATCATTTAAATCTCTTAATTTTGTATCTATATTTTGCAACTCTATTAATTTTTCCATAGCAGTACCTTTACATAAAAAAAAAGCACCTTTTTAGGTGCTATTTTATTTATTTTTTATCTCCTGTAAATTTTTAGGCTTTAATAATCTATCAAAATAAGAATAGATTTTTATTTCTAATTGTTTATTTTCAATCATATTAAGTTTAATAATTTATAGACTTATTTTTTAATAACGTATTAAATATTTTAAAATATAATTATTAATTTTAGATCATCCATAGATTATGAATCCTAAACAGTTAATCATTCCATAATGAAAGAATTATTCAAAGAACGTCACATAGGTCCTCGCAAAAAGCAATATTTTGAAATGCTTTCAAAAATAGGATTGAATTCTCTCAGTGATTTGACATCTAAAATAATTCCTAAGAATATTTTAGATAAACAACTTGAAAATATTTCTGATGAAGTTTCCGAAATAGACACCTTAAAAAAACTCAAAAAATTTTCAAAAGAGAATAGTATTTTTAAATCTTATATCGGTTTAGGATATTATGGAACCATTATCCCTGGAGTCATTAAAAGAAATATCTTAGAAAATCCAGGTTGGTATACTCAATATACACCATATCAAGCTGAAATAAGTCAAGGCCGTCTTGAAGCGCTCTTAAATTTTCAGACAATGGTATCTGATCTAACTATGCTTCCTATTACAAACGCGTCTTTACTAGATGAAGGAACTGCAGCTGCTGAGGCGATGTTAATGTTTTATAATCAAACAAGAGACAGCAAAAAAAATACTTATTTAGTTTCTGAAAATTGTCATCCTCAAACAATCGAAATTTTAAAAACAAGGTCTAGGCCGCTTGGAATTATCTTAAAAATTATCCCCACCGTTGACTTCAAATTTGGAACAGAGACATTTGGAGCTTTAGTACAATATCCAGACACTAAAGGTAAAATTGAAGACTATACTAATACTTGTAAACAGGCTCATTTAAATAATTCATTCATTTGCTTTGCCACAGATTTACTTGCTCTATCCCTAATTAAAGCTCCTGGAGAAATAGGTGCAGACGCCGCAATTGGGAATGCACAACGTTTTGGAGTTCCAATGGGAAATGGAGGACCACATGCCGCATTTTTCTCAACAAGTGAATCTTTTAAAAGAAAAATCCCTGGTCGAATTATTGGACTAACAAACGACTCCAATCAAAAACCAGCTCTACGAATGGCTCTTCAAACTAGAGAACAGCACATAAGAAGAGAGAAAGCAACTTCAAATATTTGTACTGCTCAAGTGCTTCTTGCAATCATATCTGGAATGTACGCAGTCTACCATGGACCAGAAGGAATAAAGAGAATAGCAAAAAGAGTGTCATCTTTAACAAACAAACTTGCAAATTCATTAAAAAAAAATGGAATCAAACTTAATAATGATTCTTTTTTTGATACCATAAACTTCAACGCTCATGGATGGCAGGATAAAGCTAAAAAAGAAAAAATAAATTTTCGCATACATTCTGATGAAACTATTGGAATCTCAATTGATGAGACCACTAACCAATCGGATATTATAAAAATATTAAACGTCTTTAATATTAAATCATTAGAAACAGAGAATAAAAATAATCTCCCAAATCCAATTATTAGAAAATCTTCATTTTTAACACACCCAGTTTTCAATTCTTATAGATCTGAAACAGAAATGCTTCGCTACATTCACAAGCTTGAAACAAGAGATCTTTCCTTAAATACTAGCATGATTGCTCTAGGCTCTTGCACCATGAAGCTCAACAGCACTACTGAAATGGAAGGCATTACATGGCCAGAAATATCGAACATTCATCCTTTTGCACCTGAGGATCAAAAGTTAGGTTATAAAAGACTTATTGATGAACTGGGTAATGCTCTTACAGAAATTACTGGATTTGATGATATCTCAATGCAACCTAATTCTGGAGCACAAGGTGAATATACTGGTTTAATGATTATTCGAGAATTTCACCTAAAAAATAAAAATTCCCATAGAAATATTTGTTTAATTCCTGATTCTGCTCATGGTACTAATCCAGCTTCAGCGATTATGGCTGGAATGAAAGTTGTTGTAATTAAATGTGATAAATATGGAAATATTTCAGAAAAAGATCTCCAAGAAAAAATAGAGATTCATTCAAAAAATCTAGCTGCAATTATGGTTACATATCCTTCTACTCACGGGGTCTTTGAACATACAATTATGAATATTTGTGATTTAATTCATAGTCACGGTGGGCAAGTTTACATTGACGGTGCGAATTTAAATGCTCTTGTTGGACTAGTAAAACCTGGAAAATTTGGCGGAGATGTCATGCATATAAATTTGCATAAAACATTTTGTATTCCCCATGGTGGTGGCGGACCTGGAATGGGACCAATTGTTTGTAAAAACCACTTAGCTCCATTTCTACCTGGGCATATTAAAAGTAGTAAAACCTCATCTCAATCTATAAGCGCTGTGTCAGCTGCTCCTTATGGAAGTGCCAGTATATTACCTATATCATGGGCATACATAACTATGATGGGGTCTAAAGGTCTTAGAGAAGCCACTCAAATAGCAATATTAAATGCAAACTATATGGCTAAGAAACTAGAAAGTTATTATCCAATACTATACAGAGGACTCAGTGGTTATTCAGCTCATGAATTTATTATTGATATTCGCCCAATTAAAAAAGAATCCGGTATAACCGAGGAAGATATTGCAAAAAGACTAATGGATTATGGCTTTCATGCCCCAACCATGTCATGGCCTGTTGCTGGAACTATGATGATTGAGCCCACTGAAAGTGAATCAAAAGAAGAACTTGATAAATTCTGTGAAGCTATGATTCTCATTAAGAAAGAAATAGATAATGTTGTTTCTGGTAAATTTGATGTAATGGATAATCCATTAAAAAATGCTCCACATACGATGATACATGTAATGGATGATAAATGGGATCATAAATACTCTAGAAAAATTGCGGCATTTCCCGCTAAGTGGCTCTATGATTATAAATATTGGCCAACAGTTTCTCGAGTAGACAATGCCTATGGTGATAGAAATCTTGTATGTACGTGCCCTCCTATTTCTGAATATGAAGAATAATTTTTTATAAGCCTTCTAGTAGCATACTAATAAAACTATGTTCTGGTTCTTAAAAAATGATATATTAAAAATTTTAGACTCTACTCAACGAGAGCGAGAAGCTCTTCAAAATCATCCTATTTATAGATCTATAAAAACAATGAATCAATTACATATATTCATGGAATCTCATATTTTTGCAGTTTGGGACTTCATGTCCATTCTTAAATCTCTCCAAAAAAAGCTTACATGTGTAACTGTACCTTGGGTTCCAATGAGCAAGGGAACTCCTGCTCGCTTGGTAAATGAAATAGTAATAGAAGAGGAATCAGATATTGATCGATATGGTCAACATATGAGCCATTTTGAAATGTATTGTCATGCTATGAAACAAGCAGGAGCAAATATAGATCCTATTAATCTTTTTTTAAAAGAGCTAAAAAGTCGGTCCATCAAAGAAGCATTAGACTATAGTAAAGCACCTAAACACTCTAAAGTCTTTGTAAATGAAACCTTCAAAATACTTGATGGTGCCCCTGAGCATGTCATCGCCTCTATATTCACCTTTGGAAGAGAAGAGGTTATTCCCAATATGTTTAGAGCAATATTGAAAGAACTTGATAAAAAACATCATGGGAAGTTAAAGTCATTTATTTATTATTTAGATAGACACATTGGCCTAGATGAAGATGAGCATACACCAGCTGCGCTTAAAATGGTAAAACAACTTTGTAAAAATGATGAAAATAAATGGGCCCAAGCTACAGAAGTAGCTCAAAAAGCTATGCAAGCAAGAATAACTTTTTGGGATGGTATTCTATCTGATTTAAATTGATTATAACTTTTACTACTAATTCATAGAAAAAAATGATCATAAAAAGTTATATAACATCATTATTAATTTTCTTTTTCATTTTATTTATAGGGTCATGTGAAGATCCAAATAAAGATGAAAGTATATTTGACCCAAATATTAAAATTATCTCTCCAATTAATAATTCTATTGTAAGCGATACAGTAGACTTTAATTTTGATATCAAGGATGAAGACTTGATAGTAAGGATTGATCTTTATATTAATAACGACTCTACAGGTATAAGTGATAATTCTGACCCTTTTTCAATTAATTGGATAACCAAAAACTATCAAAATGGGAACTATTCTACTTTTATCAAAGCATATGATAGTTTAGGAAACTCTTCAAATAGTGATACAATTCAACTTATCCTTGATAACTTTTTAATATTTAATAAAACCTTTGGGATACCTGATAATAATGAAGATGGATACTCTATTATAGAAACAAGTGACCAAGGGTACGCTGTTTTAGGAAACACCGGATCTGAGAACAAAGATATTTCTCTTCTTAAAGTAGATTCTTTAGGTAATCAAATTTGGGTTCAATCCTACGGTGGGAGTCAATATGATGAGGCTCGTCATTTTCAAGAAACTTTTGATGGTGGCTTTATTATTTCAGGATTTACTAAATCTTATGGATATGGTGAAGAAGATATTTGGATAATTAAAACAAATGTATCAGGGCTTATAGATTGGAATGTTAATTTTGGAGAAGGTCAAAATGATAGAGGAGCTCAAATATTACAAACAGACGAAGGTGGTTATATCATAATTGGTGAAAAGTATAATATAGATTTAGAAAACTCAGATCTGTGGCTATTAAAAATTAATTCACAAGGAGAACTTTCATGGGAAAAAACCTTAGGAAGCACTGGTGATGATAGAGGATATGATATTAAAAATAATCGTTCTGGTGGCTATCTTCTTTTAGGAAGTACTAACTCTTTTGGGAATGGAGGCTCTGATATTTGGTTAATAAATACTGACTCAGAAGGAAATGAAATATGGAGTAAAACCTATGGTAGCAGCAACAACGAATATGGACGATCTATTATTGATTCTGATGATGGTGGCTATCTGATATTTGCGACTTCTGAATCTTTTGGGAATGACAACACTGGTTTACATAATATAAAAATTGATTCTACTGGTGTGGAAGAATGGAATAAGTCTTTTGGTGGATTCTATGGTAAAAATGGTAATGTTGTTCGAAAATCACCAAATGGAGGCTATATCCTAATTAGCAGTCGATATAATTTCAATGATAATTCATATAATATGTGGTTAATAAAAATGGATTCTAA
>CEUA01229913.1_pt1 | contig 14367 bp, 3 predicted proteins | sample 361541 | NCBI WGS metagenome assembly CEUA01 (sample SAMEA2623079, study PRJEB7988) | marine metagenome | isolation source: saline water (ENVO:00002010), including
TAACCATATTTGCTCCCTCTAGCTATGATCAACCTGGTGTTAGTTTTTTTATTGAAGATATATCTGTAGATTTTTCAGGTTTAGCTGATAATGAAGTAGTCACACCATTTAGTTTAGAGCTTAAATTAAATGATATTGGTAATGTGGATGCTACAACAGATAATACCATTAGAATAGGCCAGCCAACGGTTGTATTTGATAATCCAGATAATCAAAATGAAGTCTTTATCTTATCTGATGATCAAGTAACGCTCTCAACAATTATTTATAGAGAAAATGATTTTGTTGCCTCTGCAAACAATAAAATAGAAATAAGCATTCCTAATAGTGATATTAATTTTATTAATACTAATGCAGCTTGGCTTAGTAGTGATTACTTAGGGGGAACTGGTAGAGATCATGTTGATAATGTTGATTATACAGATAATAAAATTACTTATCATTTAGCTACCCCTATGGAATTAGGGCAAACATTAGAATTTTATAATTTACCTATTGGAGATTTTTCTGGTGAACTTGATGCTGTTTATTTAGAAGTTGATGTTAATCCATATGGAGATTCAGATACAGAAATGGAAGGTGATGATTATATTCGTGTAGGGCAACCAACGGTTGAAATTGAAAATAGCCAGGTATTTATATTATCTGATCCAGATGGATGTGAAGAGAGAAAATTAGATAAAATTACCATCACTGATGGATTGTATCCAGTGATAAGAGAATTTGAAGGAATTACAGTCACACTCCCAGACCATTTAAGATGGGATGATATTAATTCTCCAGCTTTAAGTTTAGATATAGAGGGTCCGGAAGGTAAATTAGATTTAGGTAATATTGACTATACAAATGAGTTTCAATCATTGTTTATTCCGGTAACTGATTATTTTGAGACGTTAGAGCAAGTTACGGTAGAAGGTGCATATGTAAAAACTGTTGGAAGAACCTCTTTTGAAGACCCTGTAGTATATTCTGATAATCCACATACTAAATTAACCTTTAATGTTAATGATGGTAATTTTGGTGAAACACCTTATGATAATTATAGTGAAGATTATGCCGTAGCAAATGATATTTTAATTTCATTTGACCCTCAGTTTAATAATGAACCTAATAATGCTTATGTTGTAACTGATGGTTTTTCTGAGATGAGTAATATTAATATACGTACCTTAGGAAATTATTTTGATGGTGGAAATGATTGGCCAGTATTTGAAGACCGTAATTTTATATTAACCTTACCTAGTAATTTTCATGTTTTTGGCGATGTTAGCGATGATAATGGGGTTGTTGATGGTGATATTATAGCATCAGATTATATCATATCTTTCTCCACTAATTCAAATAATGCTAGTTTTAATTTATCTGGAATTTATAGATTAAATGATATTCAAGAACCTGAACCAATTACTGTATCAATTAATTCAGATATGACTCCTAATGCTCAATCTGTTAATGTAAATGAAAATAATATTGAGCAAGTAACAACGCTAAGAATTGGTGAGCCATTAACAGAGTTTATAAATAACAGCCAATATCAACATGATATTTTTGTTTACCATGATGGAGAAGGGATTATATCTGATATTTCTTATTATGAGAATGGAACAGCTGGTACTGCGGTAGATTATCTTAAAATTTTAATTCCGCATGATGATTTTGTTTTTGATACTGATAATTTGCAATCGATGATAACTTTTGATGGTAGTGCTTGGGAAACTAATAAGGTTAGTGGTATTGATATTTCAAATTCAACTTCATCAGAATTAAAAATAGATTTTATAACACCTTTATCTGCTGATGATGAACTTATTATTAAAGGTATACCAATTCTATTTAATGATGAAGATGTTGAAGCAACTTACCTTCAATTTGAAGTGAACGATGAAGAATTTTCAGAACCTCAAGATTGTAAATTAGAAGGTGATAACTACATAGCTATTGGTAACCCATCTATCGATCTACAAGGAAGTCAGATATTTATAAGATCAGAGCCTCTGTATAGTGACTCACATCTTTTAAACGACATTGTTATTACTGAAAATGATATTCCTGTTATAAATAGTGATGATAATATAGTTATTTATTTACCTGAGAATTTACATATATCAGAGGATTCGGCGATTGAATGGGAAGCAGCTATAAGTTTAGATGACCCATTTGTATCATGCGATGATATTGTTGATAATTCCTTAACATGTGTACTTCATGATGATTTTGAGGTTCTTTCAAATGAAGCTTTTACTATATCTGGTTTAAGGGTTATTCCTCAAGAAAATTTGTCTACAACTAATGATTTGAATGATAGAGGTGCATATATTGGTGTAGAATTAAATACTAGGGATGGGTACACAGATGATCAGGAGGACGATTATTACTCGAATCATTTCAGTGTTTTAGATGATATTAATATTAATTTTTCTACTAATCATGATCAGATATATACCTTCTCAGATCAATTGGCGCAAGGTTTTCTGCCTATTGATCAAATAAAGATTTCTCCTGAAATTGGTCTTTTTTCTAATACAATAGATGCCGTAGATAATATATTATATACACTTAGTGGTAAGCCTTTTAGATTAAAGTTGCCAATATCAACTGATATAGTAGCTTTTCCTACATGTGAAAGTAGTATTATGAATCATACTCCTGAAAGTTGTGAATTTTCAGCATCAGATGAGAATGATACTAATATTTTATCTTTTAGTATTAATTCATTCTCATCAAATGATCCAATTAACATTCAATTTGTAGGTATTTCTCTTAATGCTTTAATGCCAAGAGAAGAATTAGAGCTAACAACTTATAATATTGATAATATTACACCTGCTGAGAGTGAATTTAATATAAGGTCTGAAAATTCAATTCGAGTGGGGCAACCTAGTATTGATTTCGTAGATAATTATGATCAAAATAGTAATGTGATTGAGGGAGAGGTTTTTGTTTTAAGTGACGCTACAGGAATCTTATCTGATATTATTTATAGGGAGGATGACATTGCGGGTTCATCAAATAGTGATTATGGAATTTATATATCAATACCCACTGTAAATCAAAGTGATATAGCTTTTACCACAACACTTACCCCTTTTATTATACCTTATGCTAGTAATCTTTATGATTATTCTTTAAACGAATACAATATTACTTTAACTGCAGTAGATGAGAGTGGAGTATTAACGGATGGAATCATCAATAATGATGAGATAAGTGTTTTAGGTGAGGAGCTATATATTCCTTTAAATCGCCCATTAATTATGGGAGAAAGATTAGAGATTATTGGCCTAGGCATTAACTTACTTAGTGAAACAGAAGAAGAATTGGTTGTTTTAGAATTAGATGTCAATGATGAATCTCATTACGGTTCTAATGATCCAGATGCAACTATGGACCCTAATTTCGATCGAATTCGTGTAGGTAATCCTTATGTGTTAATTGATTCGGATAGGACATTTATTTTATCAGATAACTTAGCTTCAGAAAAACTTGAGGTTCCTAGAATTACCGTTAGTGAAGGCTTGAGTCCTGTTATTAGGGTCTCTGATGGCATTCAAGTTAAATTACCTTTAGAGGTTCATTGGCGAGAAGATAATCTTCAAACTATCAAAAATAGCTTATCGATGAATAATCAGTATGCTGTCTCTGAGTATATTAATGTTGATCAGATAGATTATTTAGATAATTCAACATTAAACATTCCTGTTATTCAAGATTTTGTAGGTGAGCAACAATTATTTATAGATAATATTTTTATTGAACCGATATCAGAGAGTTTGGAATCCTTAGACTTAGCTACAATTGATGGCTCTATTTCAATTGAGGTTAATAATAAACAAGATACTGGTTATGATTATTTTAGTATTAATAATTTATTGGTAAACAATGTTTATATTGATTTTTATAGTAATTATGAACATGAGGATTTTGGTGATGGAAACCATGCATTTGTTTTATCTGATAACACCGTTGAGTTAAGTGATATCAAAATCACAAGCTCTGGTTTAGGGAATATATTTGATGAAAACCGTAATTTTAAAATTAAATTTCCTGAAAATATTAATATAACTAATGATTTTATTATTGATTGTGATGAGAGTGGAAGTAATATTTCTACAAATTCAATTCCTGGTGTTTCTGAATTATCTTTTTCAACAAATATATCATCTAACTGTGATAGTTTAACAGTTCGGACTCCAGAATTAATTCTTAATGATATTCAGGAAGTTAGTTCCATTGATTTATACACTTCCTTAACTAACCATATCAACACAAGTTCTGCTCATACTATTCGAGTAGGAAATCCATCAGTTAGTTTTAATAATAATGATGATGGAGAAGTTTTTGTCTCAAAAGATGTTAATGGAACTCTATCAAATATTCGATACACAGAAGTAGTAGGAAGTGATGATCTGCCAATTACTACAGCTGTTGATTATATTGATATACTTATTCCAGATGATAGTGGTTTTTATTTTAATGAATCTAATTTAGGCTCTGTAGTCCCATCATTAGATGGGGTTGGTACACCTGTATGTGAAAATCCATCAAATGGATATTGCACTCATATTCGTTTTGATTTAGATCAGGATTTATATGATTATCAAGTAGCATTTGATATTCCAGATTTACCTATTAGTTGGCTTTTTCATAGTCAAGAAATAGAACCAACATCTCTTCAATTTGCAGTAAACAGCATTCCTAGGCCTGATGATATTAATTATGATACAGAAATGAATAATCAGGAAGATTACATCAGGGTTGGTAATCCTTCTATTGATATAGAAGAAAATCATGTATTTATTCTCTCAGATCAAAATGCTGCGCTCAATGGATGGGGCAGCCCTCTTAGTGAATTAGCTTTGAGCACAATCACAATAACAGAGGGAGATGTTCCGGTAATACGTTCAACAGAAGGAATTAGGGTTGATTTACCTAAAGGTTTATTTGATGTTGATCCACTTTTATGGGATGATGTATGGAGTAGTGAATTTATTAATTTTGAATTTATAACTAACAGTGATGATACAAATAAACTTGATACTGCTAATATTGAATTTTCAAATCGCTCTCTTACTATCCCATTGCTTGAGAATAAACAATTAGAAGCTGGTGATATTATTAAAATAAATGGAGCATATGTAAAGCCAATTTTTAGAAATTTTGATAATTCTTCTAATGAATATTCTCGTTTAAGTATTGAGGTTAATAAATCTAATAATAGCTATACTGAAAATAACGATGATTATGATAATATAATTTCAGTTAATAATTCTTATTTAGCTGTTGATGATGTAGATATTAACTTTAATTCTGTTTTTCTAAATGATACATCTATAGCATATGTTCAAAGTGATGTAACTGTCGAAATTAATCCTGATGTTCAGCCTGGTATTATTATTAAGAAATTACCTGATCTAACATTTGGGAATTCTGATTGGGCGCCTTTAGCTAATAGAAATTTTAGAGTTGAGTTACCTGAATATATTGAATTTAATGAGGATGATATTAATGTTATTACCTCAGATGGATTTCCAATTACTCCAATTGAATTTAATGATGATCATAGTATAATTACATTTACAACAAGCAATAATACGGACATTGATGCTAATTCCAGTATTTACATAAGAGGTTCTTATAAATTAGATCAAAATAATCTTCAAGAACCAGATGGTATAGATTTATCAGTAAATACTACCGCAATACCAAATACCGAAACGAATTATAAGCTTAGAACAGGTGACCCTAAGTTATCTTTTTCTGATAGACAGATGTTTGTTTTAAACCCTAAAGATATACCTAAATCCTTAGATTCTATCGTTTACAGAGAAGATGATGTTCCTTCTGCTATTGATTATATAAATATATCATTACCTAATGATGTATCAGTCCTTAATCTTCAATTTGATACTGATAGTGACTTAGGTTTTTCTCCAGATAATTTAGTTAATTCTACGAGTTGGGCTGATGGTAATAGAACTCTTTCTATTGTTTTAAATCGAGCTTTAGAATCAAATGAAACTCTTACTATAGGTGGTTTAGATTTAGATTTTTCAACTCCAGGTTTTGATGTTGCCAATGATTTTTACTTAATTGCTAATGTAAATACAAATCCAGGAATTGATTATAATATGCAGGATTGGGTTGATAATAACAGCTATATAAGAGTTGGACAGCCAAGCATATCGTATTTAGAATCTAATGACAATCTTAGTCATCATGTATTTATTACAGATGAATCTGATGCTGAATTTACTGAAGATATCAGGATATGTTCAGGTGAGGTTTCATCGATAAACCCCGAAGATGATTTAGTTCTCTTAATTCCTCCAGAAAGCGAATTAAAATGGAAAAGTGTAAATCAAAATTCTGTTAATACCTATATTAGCGATGAGGGGCAGAATTTAATTGATAACATAGAAAGTGATGGCGATAAAGAATTAAAAATATCTGTTACTCAAGATTTTTCACCTGGAACATGTTTTACTATTAAAGGAGCTTTTGAAGATGATAATAATGGTTTGTTATTTGTTGATACTAGAGATACAGAAGAAGAATTTCAAGGCAATTTAATTTTAAATAGCTGTCAAGAAGATACAGCTGTAGATCCAAAAGATTTGCTGGTTGCTATGCCTGATCTTAAGATTACTGAAGACTTTATTATTCTTTCTAATCGTTCGGATATTCTAGGTAATGAGTTTAAATATTTCATGGATAGTATAGTTTTCACTGATCATAGTCTCTATCCAACAGTAAAAAAAGGTCAATTTATAAGAATTATTTTACCTGATTCTGATTCCTTTGATTGTGAAGATGGTGTAAATGATAGTTTTATATGGAGTCCTTCGAATATAGGAGAACAATTAATTTATAATAAAGCTGAAGTTTCTGATACTTCAGATAACGGAAAAGTTTTAATTATTAATATATTAGAAGATTTTGATCCAGGAGAAGAATTTAATTTAGATTCCATTTCAGTTTATAGTCCCGCATGTAAATTAAATTCCGATATTTTAGGTAAGTTATCTTTTAGGATTAGAAACAATCTTGATGAGGATGATGTTCCTATTGAAAGTATTGGATATCAATATTATATTTCAAAACCTGAAATTGAAAGTGTTGATAGGCAGGTTTTCTTTATTGAAAACGAAGATGAAAACGAGGTTAATCAGAATATTGTTTCATTAAGAGAAATTAAAATATCTGAAGATTTGGATACCCCTGTTTTATCTGATTATATCGATAATTTTTCTATACATCTACCTGATGAAATGAAGTGGTATATAGAGGATGACTATTTAGAACAAAATGGATTTGATGCAGGCTCAATAAGTCCGTTTATTGTTTTTGATGAAGACCTTCAGACAGCTACTATCAATATCACTGGTCAAATTGATAATTCTGTGACGATTAAAGGTTTGTCGGTTATATTAGAGGAGACAACCATATTTAATAGGTCCTTATTGGATAACTTAACTTTTTCATTTAATGGGCGTGAATCTGAGAATATTATAGATAGAGAATCAGTTTATGTGGGGCAGATTGATTTTGAATCAGTTAATGGTGATGAACCTAATCCAAATATATTTATAAAAAATGATACAACTATAAATGATTTAAATGGAATTTCAATTAATAATCTAGACACTAATAATGCAGGAATAGTAACAGGATACAGATTGTGTATTCCATCAGAATTAGAGGTATCTTTTTCACCGTTAACTCAAGAGCAAATTACTGAGATTCAACTAAATGAAGCATGTATTACTGCCATTGAACAAGCTGATTTTAGTGGCAATGAAGATGATAATCATTATTGTATTGATATTTTCACTAATGATTGTGATAGTCTTGATATAGCCGCATTATTGAATTATGAAAATCACTCTACATTTGAATCTGAATCTATAAGATCTAGATTAACTATTGAGCCTATATTAGAAAGTAATGATGAAGATAATCTTTATTCTGGCAGTTTTATTTCTGATAAGCAATACAGCTATTTAGATGCTACTATTTTATATAGTGATAATGATAATACGATATTCTTAAATAGTGAGGGTCAGACTAATAATCCGGTAATTTTAAATCCGATTACAATTCAAAAAGATGGTTTTAATATTCTTAGCGGCCTTGATACGCTATCTCTTAGCCTTGAAAAAACTGCTTGTGAATGGATAGGAAATATGGATTTATTAATTGAAGATTCTCAAGGTTCTAGTGATGCTTTGGATTATATAGATGATGAGAATTTAAATCAACCAGCAACAGAGCTTCTGCTTAAAGTAAACGAGATTAATGATGAGCCTATTTTTATTTCAAATTTAAGGGTAATCTGCTCTGATACTGTTGCAAAAGTTGGAAACATAAGATTAAAAGAATGGGATTCTAGCGATTTGTACCCATCATCTTATGGTATAGATCAACAAGACACAAAAACAGATATAATTAATCTAGGTATTAGTGATAGTATTGAGGTATGGTTAGATGGTTATGCCAGAGCCTCAATTAATAAGATTGATATTACGGATTCTGATATTTTAGAATCTAGCCCTGGAGAACAATCTTTTTATCTAGATTTTGGTGAACATGTGGTATTTGATGAATTAAGTATAAATACTTTAAAAGTAGATGGTTTTTCTTATGATTCATTAGCCGTATCAAGTAATGGACGTAGATTAGGATTTTTTGGTGTATCTGACACATCTTCTCTTAATGCTAGTTTTATTATTTTAGATCTAAATTTTAAAATTCTTGAGTCTGCCTATTCATTAGATGATGGTATACCTCAAAATTTATATTTATATTCCTCTGATAGTAGTGCAGATAATTATGTTACTTCAGATAATTCTATACCTTTCTATAAATCAAATTTCTTTTCTACACCTTTACTTTATCATGATAATACTCTTGATATAGATCGTTTAGAATTTGCAGTATATGATGATTTTGATAATGAAATAAATAGTTTATATTTTCAAATTAATGATAATGATTCTATAGATATTGGTATAGAGAATATTGATGATGGAATGCCCATTCCAAATTATATTCTAAATGATTTTGATTTAGTTAATTATTCTTCATTTGAAAATATAACTCTTTGGACTATTGACTTAAATTCTAGTGTTTTAGAAGCCATCAATCGTCAGATAGATAATTTAGTGGAAACAAATCAAGATATTTCTATTTCAATTCATAGTAATAAACCTAATAGTTTATTAAGTCGTTCAAGAGAAGAAGGTGATAATAATTCTGAAATTTCTTTCTATCCAGGAATTGACCCAGCTGAAGAATATACTTTTATAAGTGATAATAGAGCAATTAATCCAGATAATAATGATATAGTTATAGCATCTTCAAATGGAAATCAGTATACTCCTAAGATAACAATTAATTCAGTTTTTAATGATGAAATTGATATCATTCCAAATGATAATATTTTTTACAATTCCTCCGATTCAACTTATTCTATTGATATTAATTCTTTATATCCAGATAACATATATAACCTGTCTCTTTATATAGAGGATGAGAGTCAGAGCGATGGTTTAGATAGGAGCTCTGTTCCTTTGAGTCGGTATTATTATTTTGATAGAATAGCTCCAGAAATATACAGTTTATCTCCATGGGCAGGTTCAAACGCAAGCGGTAATGGTCATGATATTACGATATATGATGAGATAGGTATCACACTCTTGGATAGTTCTATATTTTTTAATGAAAATTCTATTGATCATATGGTCTCTGGATTTATTGATGATTTAAATTTGGGCCATATATTTAAAAATGAAAATTATATTGAAATGAATTTTAGTATTAATGATGAAAATATAGATGAAAGTAAGAATATCAATGATACATTATTTTATGATTCTTCTATAAATGATAAGAATTTTTATAATTATGATTTAAGGGTGCAAAATATTTTAAGTGGAATAGATTTTGATTCAGGAGAATTTGATATTTATTTAACTTCTAAAGATCAAGCTGGTAATATTAGAAATGAAGAAATTTCATATACAATACAAACAAATATGAATGATATTGTTTCTAACTTTATAAATTACCCAAATCCTTTTTCTCCTTTAACTGGAGAAACTACTAGCTTTAGGTATTCGATTGTAGAACAAGATATAGTTTCTACACAAAGCGGAAATTTATTGATATATGATTTATCAGGAAATTTAATCTATTTAAGAAAACTTTATCCTGAAGAGCTAACATTAGGCACTCATGAAGTTATATGGAATGGAAAAACAAATTCAGGTATAACATTAGCTGATGGGGTATATTTTTCTATGATTGATTTTAATAATTATAAAACAAGGATACATAAAATTGCGATTGTTAATGAGAAATAATATTTTTATAGCTATAATTATTTGCTTCTTATGTTCTAGCGCTAATAGTGCTACTACAGGTGGAGGTTTATCATTTTTAAATATTGCTGCTACCGCAAAAATGAATTCTCTTGGTAATACAATGTTTTCAGAGTTAGGTTCTCCTTCAGCGATCATCTTAAATCCTTCAAATTCTTGGTCTTCATCTAATTATAAGCTTTCATTTAATAATATATGGTTTAATCAACATTTAGATGCAAAAATAAATCATATGTTTTTAGGTTTTAAAAGAAAACAATCACAATTTTCTTTAGGGTTAATACAGTATGGTGTAAAGGATATTGAAGGCTATGATGAATATGGGTATTTTAATGATTATTTTGATTTCTCTGATTTAGCCTTTATTTTAGGTTACTCATATAGAGTATCAAATATTTATTGGGGTATATCTACAGCCTTAATTTCAGAAAATTTTTCAAATATAGGTTATGATAAGACTTATTTCTATCAATATGATATAGGTTTTAGCTATACGAAAATCCCATTAAAATTAATAGATTTATCAATAGGTGTAAGCATGAAGAATGTCTTTGATCAAAATTTTAAGATTCAAAATTCAATGAATAGTAATAATATTATTGGGAGCATGGTTTCATTTAATATTAAAGATTTTGTTTATAAAGGTTATTTTGATGTTTTATTTCAAAAAATTCTAGGAGTTTATTCTGGTCGTTTTGGTTCCGAACTTCAGTATAATTACAAGGGTTTAGGTGGCGCACTCTATCTTGGATATAATGATTTTAGATTTACATCTCTTGATATATTTAGCTTATCTGAAACTAATCAATATAACAGTCAATTAAAGTGGGGAATTGGAATTGATATTCCAATAAAAGAAAGGTTATTTAGTATTGTATATGGGCAATCTTTACCAGGTAAAGAAACAAGAATGGATTCACAGTTTATGACAATAACAATTACAAAGCATACAAAACATTAATAATTAATATAAAGGGAATTAAAATGTATAAAATTTTAATAGCAATTAGTCTAAGTATCTTTTTTACTGGATGTGCCTCTAAATCGGTTAGCTTGAATACTGATTCAGAATGTGAGCCAAAATGGAATGATATGAAAAAAAGATTTTTTTGGGAAAAGTCTTATGTAACAAGTATTAAAAAAGGTAAGATTTATGGACGAGGAAATGAAAGAGCTTTTGATAGAAATACAGCAAGAAGAGCATCAGAATCACTTGCTAGAGCAGATATCTTAAGACAATTAAAAGAAACCTTTTCAAATGATTTTAATAGACTGTACTCTGAAAATCAACAAAGATTAGGGGTTTCTCAAAATGCTACAGCTACAAAGGAATTTAAAGATAATATTCTTTCAAGTGTAGTTGGAAGTTGTAGTATGTGTTTTATAATTAAATTTGAGGATTGCTTTGAAGATGGTATGTGGTCCGCTTATGCATTAGCTGAAGTTGATTACGATAATCAAACTAATACTGAAATGAAAAAACTTTTAGAAAATTCTTTTCCAAAGTTAAAAAAACAGGAAGAAAAAGGGTTTGAATTTTAAGTATATAAAATATTATTTATTATTTTTGTCATTATCGATGGCTCAATCTGATGATTGTGCTTGTGATATTAATTCATGCAATTCAAATATTTTCAAAGAAATTACTTCAGCTGATGTAACTATGGAAGAGTTTGAAAACTGGAAGAAGGAATACGGGGCTCAATTAGGTAGTTTTATTCAATCATACAGTGATGTTGGATCTCACAAGAAAAGTCTCTTGAGTCAGGCTCAAAGAAGATTATCATCTAAGATTAGTAAGACTATCATTACTGAATTTGAGAAAGAAAGTAATCAAGATCAGTATACGGTTAATCGAACTATTTATGATAAAACATATGAATTTACAAATCACACATTAAAAAATACTGAATTTATAACAGTTAAAGAAAATGACAAAAAATATTCAATTCATATATATAAATGTCGTTATGAATCTTGTGTAGAGCGCTGTGAATTAAGTAAGAAATTAGAGGATTTTTATTATGATAATAGGAAAGATATAATCCAATCAATAATAAAGGAACCTTCTGGAGAAAAAGTAAATGAATTATTTGAATATTTAGTTGAAATGTATCTATATCTTCATTCTTTTCCATATGAAAAAAGTAGTTTACTGGCAAAAATTGAAGAACAGGTATCTAGACATTTAACAGAAGATGTTATGCTATATATAAAAGAACATTTAACTGTAAATCAGCCTGAAATAACTTTAGCGCCATATATTTATTTTAATACTGATATATCTTTGATTGTAGAAGATCAGGAAAAGCTAGACTATATTGATGGTTTTAAATTAATAGCAGAACATAAAAACGGGAAATCATCCTGGGAAAATAATAGAACTACTTTAGAACCTTTTTCAAATTTTAAAACTTCATTTTCTCCTGGTATGATATTATCGGCTACTTCAAAACAAAAGATTGATATATATCCTGATTTTTTATCTATTATTAATCAAATTGAAAATGAAAATAAGGGGTTATATACTATAACGAACAATGCAAAAAAATCTTTAGAATCATTTATTACTTCAAAACCTCTTTTTTCAATAACTATTAATTCTAAAGAAGAGTTATCTGTAAAATTAAAATTTGAAAACCTTAATCAATCTACCATTAATCTTCTAACCGATGCTATTAAAGAAAGTAAAAATATCAATATATGTGCAGATGCAGAAGATAACTGTTTTGTTCTTTTATTTAAAAAAGATAATAGCAACTCTGTTATGGTTAACCTAATTACACCAGATAAAAGAAAAAATGTCTCATCTAAATTATATATAAAAAATAATAAAGTTACGAATTTATCTTCTTCAATAAGGGCCTTGAATGATAAAATTTCACTTTCTAATTTGAGTTATAATCTTTGTAATAAAATAGATTTATATATTAATGGAAATCAGTTAAAAAATTCAAATTCAAGCTACCCTATAAGTGGAAATACTAATATTGAATTAAAATATAAAAATCAAACAATTTTAGATACAAATATCATTATTTATCAAGATAAAGATTTGATTGATTTTGAGTCTCTTGATATCTTTAGTCTTACAGGTAAAGAATTGTGTTATAATGAAAAGAGTATTGATTATGAAGTATTTATTGAAAATCAAGGAGACCATAGTGGTGCATTAATTTATTGGAATGGAAAAAGGCAGACTTATGATAATATACCTTTAACTTTTAGAGAAAATTCTTTACTTGAAAATTCAATTAAAATTAAAAAAAATGGATATAAAAATTATTCACAAAAGATTTCTTCAAACTTAAATTATCGTGGACAGTATCCTGTCCCTATTAGTTTATCACCGATTAATAATATTTTTGGAAAATCAGCTTTTAATGGATTGAATATGACTTATTTATCTAATCTTATTATTCCTGGAAAAGGACAATTTCAATTTTATAAAACCTCTAATTTTAATAAATTTAAATCTTTAATTATAGGTATTGGAGCGTATTACTTCGCAAGTCAATCTTTAAATTCTTATGCTGAATACACGAATTATAAAAATGAATATGATAATTATTTTAATTTATATAATAACGCTACGAATCCAGACTTAATTAATGAATATAGAGATAACTTAGAGACCAATAAGCAGTTGATGAAAAACAAAGAAAATGAAGCTTCTAGTTCTGGATTAATTTCTGGGTTACTATTTTTATTAAATGCAATTGAAATAACCCTTATACATATAAGCGTGGAGTTTTAAAATGAATTTTAAACATTACTTATTATTATTATTAATATTATTTATGAATAGTTGTTGTGATGATTGTGATGATGATGGATTGCTTTGCAATACTCAAGATCCCGCCAGTTATTGCTATATACCACCTCCTAGTGCTAATATATTCTTATATAGCCCTCATCAGCTTAAAGTTATTGATGATTTAACTCATTTTAATGATGAACAGCTGAATAATGCTGAGTCATTAGAAAT
>CEUA01463377.1_pt1 | contig 14346 bp, 4 predicted proteins | sample 361541 | NCBI WGS metagenome assembly CEUA01 (sample SAMEA2623079, study PRJEB7988) | marine metagenome | isolation source: saline water (ENVO:00002010), including
TCCACCTGCAAAAGTAGATACTCCAATAAAAGTTGAGATACCATTAACTAGTAAATTTTGAGTACTAGTAACCCCAGATATATTTGCAAGTCTAGCATTTATTTCATCAAGTACTAAATCATCTTGTACAAATAAATCACCACCAACATATAAATCACTACTTGTAGTTGTTAAACCAGCAATAGTGGTAATTCCAGTAACATATAAATTACCAGTTAGTGTAGAAGGACCAGTAACATATAATTGAGTTACTGAAGCAATACCTCCGATAACATTTTTTGCATTCTCAGAATATGTCGCACCACCAGAAGCACTAGATAGGACTTTTATAGCATTTGCTGTTCCTACCTGAACCTTAACGGTTGGGCTAGTGGTTTTGACATTAATTGCCATTATCTAGTAACTCCTTGTCTAACAAGAACTGCACCTTCAACTACTCGTTGTTTTACTGATCCAGAAGTAACTACAATATCATAAACATGCCTTCCAGGTTTTAATAATGCTGTTTGAGCATTAGTTAAACTAATAATTATAGTTCCACTTTCTGCATCTGCAATTTCTGCTGTAAATGTAGTAACTCCAACTGCCCCTGCCCATTTCCTTATTTGTGAAGTGGCAGTATAACCGTCTAAATTAAAAGCCGAGTTATCGTCAGTTGAACTTAAAGTAAATGTTTGAGAGAAATTAGCTCCCGTATTAACAACGAGATTACTAACATATATTGCTGCCATTTATTTTATAGAATCCCTACTTGTTATTTAGGTTAGTTTTAATTAGTATTATTTTGTAATAATTGTTTAAGAAGAAATTTCAATTCATCAATTTCTTCTCTCATACTCTTCAATTCGTTTTCTTTATTTTCAGATCTTTCAATTGCACATAATCTTTTCTTATATGCAATATCATCAACATTTACAATAGCACCTGTTTTTGTATCTCGATATAAATTAGGATGCCCATCAACTTTTATCATTTTAATGCAATTGTACGAATATCCTTAATCTTAGGAACTTTAGCCTGATTAGTACCAGACATGACAATTTTAATTTGATATCCAGTAAAATCTATAGTAGAATCTATAGTATATTGATACTCTACAAATTCTCCATTAGAGACTATTTTAGCATCAGATAATCCACTATTTCTAGCTGGATTTTTAACTTGATTACCAAACCCATCACCAGTTGTATCTTTTAGATTATCCCATCCAGGGAATAATATAAATTCAGAATTAATTTCTGTTGAACCAGAATTTCTTAAAGAATAAAGAACTCTAAAATCAGATTCTGGAGTCTTTGAAGCGGTAAGTAATACTTTTAGACCATTGGCAGGTTTTTCTAAAGTAACAACATCTGAAACATACATTGCTGTATGAGGATCATATAATATTGAATGTAAATCAGGATCATTTTTATAACCACTATTATCAAGTGGTTTATTTAATCTATTAGTATTAAATTCAGTAAATGCATTATCAAGATAAAGATATGGTGAAACATTCTTACCTGCATCCGAACTTTGAGTCCTAAATGTTATTGCTGTGGTAAAGGATTTATTCCTTTCAATATCATCTAAAAATTCAGTCTCATTAACTTTAGAACAAACGAGTCTTGGTGTTTCTAATTCATTTATAGAATTTATTTGTACTTTTTTATATCCTTGATCTACGAATGAAACTTCATTTCCACCAACACTAGTTCCACTAACAGTTCTAACACGTGCAGCTGTTGCTGTTAAAGGAGATGGGGTAATTATTCCATAATTAGGAGTTAATGATTCGAATTGTATATTTCTAGTGACTTCTATATCATCTCCTCCATAAAATCCTTCATCATTAAATGATATTTGAGGAGCAGTAGCACTATCAGCTGATCTATCAACACCATTGGTGGCATCATTAATTTCCACATAATAAGAATCCAATTCTATATCATGATTAGCAATTTGATGAGTAGTATTAATTCTTCTAAGAGAAATGCCATTCATTTCATATTTTTCAACAGTTGATGTTGTTGGATGAGAAATCTGAAGACTAGAATCTACACCTCTAGTTAAGGTTTGTAATGTTCCTGCACCAGCACTACCAGCTGCAACAACTTTATATTCAATTATTTCATTTTCAATTTCAATATATCCAGGATTACTAGCACTAACCTTGAGTCCTTCAAACATATCAAATTGTGCTGTACTACCAACACTAATAGATGATGTCTCTGAAGAACTAGCATCCGCAATTAATTTTGTACTTTCATAATTACCAGAGGCATTAGAAATAACTACTTTATTATTAGAGGCATGCATTCCATGATCAAATTGATTTATTTTAATATACTTTCCAGTTTTAGGTACCCCATCAGTTTGTAAAGCTGTTCTAATAGACTCTCCTGATACGTTTGTGATAGCACCACTATTATTCCAATATCTAAGTTGACCAACACCAAATGAATCGGTAGCATTAGTTCCCTGAATTCTAGAAACAAATAAAGTATCTACACCAGTTCCAGTGGCATCAGCAGTGATAGTTATTTCAGCATTTTCACCCTGACCTAATCCTGTACTACTAGTAACAATTCCGACAATATCTCCTACTTGATATCCATTACCCCTTTCACCACTAGCAAGAGTTACACCTGAAACTGCTCCATTAGTAACAGCAATATCAAATTTTAATCCACTACCCTTACCAGTAATAGCATAAGTCTCTACAGCACTTGCTGCTTTATATTTTATTCCTCCTTGAGAAATAACAGTACCGCCAACAGAACTTCCTTGACCAACAACAACTGCAGAAACAGAATCTTTAGTTGTACCAACAAGCTTTCTTCCTATCTCTACTTTAGCTAATTTAACATCACCAAATATGATAGTACTTATACCAATAGTTCCAGTTTGAGGAAGAGTAATTAAAGAATCAGTATTGAGTTTTGATATATATCCATTACTTGTATCTAAAGGTGGATTTACAAAATAAACATTTCCGCTAGTCTTTGTAAACTCTGCCTTATACAACTTAAATTTCATATCATCCAATTGGGATGGTGTCCATATACTACCATTTTGAGATAGGAATAAACTACCCAAAGCCCATTGTTGGGTGTATATCACAGCAGAAGCATTAGGTAAACTTTGAGTATTCTTAGTTTTTTCACCCATTCTTGCAATCCAAACTTCATATTGATCACTTGCAGGTGCTAATAATACAATAGCATATTCTTTACCAGGTGGTAAGAATATTGGTTCTGGGAACTTGCAATTAGTTGCTACTTCACCAGTAGTGGAAGTTGTAATTTCATCAGGAGTCAATGTTACAGAATTACCCATAACTGTCCTTGTTGGTGTACCCAATTCCATTGATCTAATTTCAACAGTTACTGGATTATTGTTAGGGTCTTTCTTACCAAAGAAAATATCAACAGAAGTGATAAACACACCAGTATGATCATTTCCTGGTCCTGTAGAACCTGGTGCTTCTATATTACCAGCAACAGTAAATGATTGTGCTAAAGGATCATCATTTTCTCTTTCTCTAATTCTAGTGGTAGTAATTGTAGTAGTAGTTAAATTGGTAATTGTTGTCTGTTTTTGTCTAACAATATACGAACCAGTGGATGTATATCTTGCTTTAGCTCTAGAACCATCCTTACTACCTTTAAGGGGTTTTTTATTAGTTTTACTACTATTAAGTCTATATTCCTTAGTTCCAGTTTTAACTCTAACTGTAGGTACTGGATCTGCATTTGGATCTTTCAAGAAGAATGACCCTTCTAAATCTCCATAATTATCACTAATCAATACTAATCTTTTAACATAAGCAGTTGCACCACTTTCTTGTCCAACTAATCTTGTTGTTTTAGTTACATATCCACTATATTTTCCTTGAGCTTTCTGTGCTAAAGCAGTTGAATCTACGTTTAAAATTTTAGAAGAACTAGTATAACTAGATTGTAAATTTTCTGAAGGAACATATGGATTTATATTATATACCTTAGATGGATTCTTAAATGATCCTTTTTTATGGTTTGATTTAGCAACTCTAAAATTAATAATTTCTTTGTTGTTATTATCATAACCTTTTACTGTTTCTCCAACCTTAAAAGTTCCACTAGATCCATAAGAACTACCATTTTTTTCTGGTGTTATTTCAAGTAACTTTGGTATAAACATTACATCAGAATTTCCATCAAGGAATTGATAATGTCTATTTAATGGTCTCAATCCAGAAGCACTAAATTTAGTATTTCTAGATCTCATCCAACTATCATCTCCAGAATCTACAATAATATCCTTTGATTTTGTACTTGAAGTATTTCTAACAGAAGTCTCAGTTCTAGTACTATCACGATTTCCCCATTCCCATCCACCATCTCTATTATTGGTTTTAGATTTGTCAATTACAGTTACTTTTTCATCCAATCTAATAGATCTAACCCAACTATCAGTTCTAGGGGTCAAAGTTATCATTCCATTAAAAGATATGACATGGAATGGATTTACGTTTTCAACTCTAGTAGCTAAAGGTTGCTCTAAATAATCAACTTCCTTATATTTCAAAGTAACCATATTTCCTGTTTTTTGAACAGAATCATCAAATAATTTAAAATCAGTATTAAAATCTAAATCTTCTACAGTAGTAGATGCAGCAGGTAAAAGTTGACTTTCTAAACTATTTCTTGCAATAAGTGGTCTAAGTACACCTTCATTAGTATCTACTTGTATTGTAGAAAAATCCATATCAATTCTCTTATCATCTTGGAAATTATCTACAAAGAAACCACTTTTAAATCTATTGTTTCCTTGAGCATCTTCTACTTGCAATGCTTCAGTATTAACTTCAAGTAATGATAATGTAGTTATTTCTTCTAAATCTTCGATTCTATCCTCAAGAACTCCAATATCTTTCATCGTATATCTCTTATTATCCACAAGAGTTATTTGGGCATCATCTGGATCATAAAGATATGGTGGCAACTCAACTGTTGCTACATGCATAGCATTATTCAGTGGTTCTGGTGGTTGTGGATTTATACCAGATTCTCCTTGAATTACAGACCAAACACCAGACTCAGTTAAATATAGTTTATCAATTCTTCCAAGATAATATTCATAACCTAGAAGAGAAGACTCACCTGCTGCTACTATAAATTTTGGTGAAGTTGTAAATGATGAACCTCTTCCTTCAAAACTAAATGGAGATAATGTTGTGCTATTATATGGGTTTACTCTAGGTCTAAAATCAAGAACATCAGTAGCTCTTGTTTTTTGCTTAAACTTAGGACCATCTATCATTGGTATATCATCAGTATACCTATCCTTATCATAACTCATTACAGTAAAAGCATCCCCTGTATCACCAGCAGGTACGTCATATCTATCATAAACTACCATCAACCTCTTTGAAGGTATTTTGGCACTATCATTTCTAACAAGTCTAGAATAATCACATATTTCTTCTTTTTGTCCTGTATTTAATTTAAATGATTTTGTAATATCTTGATATTGTCCTTCAGTCTCACTTAAGTTAATACCTTCAATAGTAGTAGTAATATTAGATTCCTGAAAATCAACTACTTCAAATTCTTCAAATTTTTTATCATTCAAATAAACAATACCTAATTTATTGGCATTACCTGTAGAAGGTGATGACCCATTATTAGAAACAACTCTTGCTATAGCATTAGAAGATTGACCAACAATATTTTCACCAATAATTACATTTGAACCTACTGATGCAGTAGCACTTAAGGAAATAGTATCAAATGTTGGTTGATCTCCAGTAAGAGATTCATAAACTGCCAAAACTCTTACAACATCAGGATAATTCATGGATATTTCCTCATCCTGAACTCTTAGACCATAAGCCTGACTATTATAAGTTAATTTATCACCATTACTACTATTAGTATTAGTTCCAGATGCTGAATTTCTAGATAAAGTTACCTCTCTAATTTGACTCTTAATAAATGTTTTTATCTTACTTTGAATACCTTGCTTCTTAGCAGTAACATTTATAACACTACTAGGACTAACACTTACTAAATCATTAATTTTTACTTGAGAACCACCAGATCCTGCAGGAAAAGTAAATGCACCAGATGAAATAGATCCAATTCCAGAATTTTTATAATCAGCAGCACTAGTGTTTACATTTCCCCCATAATGTACAGAATATCTCTCTGCATCATAAGATTCAAAAAATGCTGTTGAAATTGCTACACCAGCACCATCATCAACATCAGCTATACTAACTGTTACACTATTACTAGAGACATTTTGACCTGTTATCTGAGCATTAACTTTAAGTACGGAATTTGTTAAATCAACAGATGATATATTTGGATTTGGTAATCTTTCATATAAATGAGCATTCTTACTATTAAATTTTGCAACAACTTTACGGATTGCAAAGGTCTCATTAGGGGGAGTTACACCAGTACCTTGGAATACTCCTGTTACTGCATATCCTACGTTACCAACAGTTAATGCATTACCAATAGTATTAATAGCAGTTACTTTAGTGAATAAAGGATCTGATCCACTATTAATATTAATACTAACAACATCTCCTACCTTTACATTTCCAGCAAAAGATCCTCCAGACGGAGATGTAAAAGTATTACCACCTGTTACTGTTACTCTAGAAACACTTTGTATTCTTTTTTCTATTAAAGCAGTATTTGCTATAAAATTTCTAATATATCCACTAACACCACCAGATGTTTGAATTACACTTTTAATATCTTGTACATCATACACCACTAGATCATTGATAGATCTAGATACTGCTTTTCCACCATTAATAGTAATAGATTCTCCTTTTATAAATTCTCCATTAACATCTTGTATGTTTATATCATTAGTTCCCCCACTAGTACCACTATTTCCTACTACGTATCCTGTAGCACCACTATTATCACCTTTAACAAAGAATCCTTCACCCAAATGAGTATTAGTTGTTGCAACATTTAATCTTAATGTAGTATACATTTGTACATCATACATACGCATGTTCCATTCTGTTGCAGCATTTGTATATTCAGAATCTTTTAATGCCAATGAATACAACCTTGCTTTACCTATTATATTTGATGAAGATACACCACCGATGTTTATTTCATTATGTAAGTGTACGTCATTTCTATATTGTGGTTGACCAAAAACGTTATTAAGTACAAGAATATTTCCCATATCAAAATCAACATTTGATGCTGGAACTTTTAGAACTTCTCTAGGTTTTTCTACATCTATAATAGATACAGAATCTGTTTGTATATCATAACCCCTTACATATGCTTTTCCTTCAGAGGCTTTTATGCACATTAAATCATCTGAAGGTGTATTTCCATCATCTGTAGTTTCATCTTTAAAAAATACACCATTATTACCTAATCTATTATTTAAAGAATTTGCTACATTTACATCAAATGGATCTACTGAATAATTTCCAGATTCGTCAAATGTTCTTTCGGCAAAATAGTCCCTAATTAAATTATAACTAGTTTTACTCTTAATTTTTCTAATTTCACCATCAACAATTCTCATTATTTCAACGAAATTAGTATCTTTATTGTCTGATATTAATTTCTTAGTAAGAATTAATTCAATTTTTAATCTATCAGCACCTGGAGACGCATAATTAGTAAATCCTCTAGCATTGTCATATAAAGAAGGATCATCTTTTGCTCTAATTATTTCTTCATTTATTTGAAATCCTACTCTATAAGATGGAGTATTTGTATAATGATCTAGAATTATTGTTTGTTGCGATACATCTACAAAAGTTCCTCTTATAAAATAAACTCCATCATTAACAGATGCAGCAGAACCAATAGAAGTTGCATCAGCACTTATCAATGTAACTAATTCAACTCCTGCATTAATTGTAGTATTACCATAAACTATATTTTCTGAAGATATCAAAGATTCTCCATCTATAAAAGTAGTTCTAGTAGGATCACTTATTCCAGCATTAATATATTTTACATATATTGTAATATCTTCAACATCATTTCCATCACTTAAAACAACTTTATCTACACTCGCAGTTACACCAGAAACTTTACCTTCTAATACCTTTCCTATTAATTGATCTGTATATAGAGAAATATCAACACCAAATTGAGTAGAATTTAATTTAACTGATGAAAATTGTCCATCATAATTTGGTGAACCAGGAATCACTATAGATCCCTCTTTAAACATATGAGAACCAAAATCTTCTATTTGATTCTGTAGAATTGACTGTAAATTAGTTAATTCTCTAGCCTGAACTGGAAATCCTGGTTTAAATAAAACCTTGTAAAAGTTTTTACTAGGATCAAAATCATCATAGTAAGGGCTGATATTTAAGTCTGTTTTCTGTGCCATGTTACTCTAGAATTCCAGGATAATCTTAATGTCTTCTTTTTGTCTACTGTCTCTTTGGACGGATTTTCGGTTGTCGATGTAAATGACATCTCCCGTTGTTTTATTTATCTCTGGATTTGCAAGACCAGAATTAAAAGAAACTCCCAAATCTATTTGCTTTGCACCAACTGTTGTTGTAACCCCACTAAATGTAGTTTGTAATTGAGTTGGTGATGGAGAACCACCAGCAAAATCAATAGATTGATTACTACCCTCAAATGATACTACTTTAGAATAAGTAGATACACCAACATAATCTAATTGATTACTTTTATTTGTTTGGTTGAAATAAAGCGATCTATCTTGAAAATATTTTAAAACTCCAGTTTCTTTATCATAAGAAGCAACATATCCTTGTGCCAAATCTCCATCTGCACGTGTTTGTGTTATTGTTGTTCCTATACTAATACTTCCACTACCAGTAAATGTATTAGCATCAAATTTAATAGAAGATAAACTAGAATATTGACTAGAATCAAAAACAGTATTTTTGGATGAATATGTTGATGGATTTTTTATTATTCCAACCTGGGAGAATTTTGCATCAGTTGGAAAATCCTTAGTTGAATCATCAAATCTAGCATAAATTAAAACTCTATCAGCACCTAACTCTTTGTAAATATTATAACCATGACCCCTAGATGGAGGTATAATAGGTATTAATTTTGCAGGAGTAAACGTGCCAGTTGGTTGAAATGGACCCAAATCAACCATTCCATAAGTATAACCATATCCACCCGCAGTTACTACTGCTGATGTAACCTTACCACCAGTAGTTGTTACAGATACTTTTCCACCTATACCGTCACCTAATAAATCAACAGTTTGTGTATTTGATTCATAACTATCTCCAGCATCTTCAATATATATTTTTTTAATTTGATTAAAGTTTACTTCAGAATCAGCTGCCTCTCTAACATTTTGTATTTGTGAGTTAGTAGATGTTGCCCAATCATTAGGTACAACAATATATTCTGTAGAATCAAATTTTATAATATCACTAGGAGAAATTGAGAATAAAAATTTCCAAATATATCCATCAGTACCTGCTCCAGCAGCAGTTGGTTCTAAATCGGTAGAAGTTGGTTCATCCTTAGAAGCATTTCCTTTATAAGTAGAACTTCCCTTAACTCCAGAAGAACCATTATCTATACAAATATAAACATTAAAATCACTATTTACAACATAATAATTTGCATCATATAATCTTGAAGTGGCAGAATTTGGTGCTGGATTATCAATACTATAATCATGCCTATACATGTCATATGATGTATTATTAGTCCATTGGACTTTTCTTACAATTCTTCTAATATTCGTACTATTGATTCTTTTTCCAAAAGACGCAGTAGATCTATACTGCGATTCATATTGAAAATTATCAATAGGAGATAAAGGCCAACTTGTGGTGGTAGTTCTACCAAAACCAGGATCTGGATTACTTGGATTAGTAAGTCCTAGAAATACATAATAAGAATTATTAGTATCTAGTACCGAATCTACAAAATTACCTGCATTGAATATTCTAAATTGATCTGTTACTACGGCAGACATATTAATAGTTTTTTAGATATTTATAAAAGTTTTTTTAAGATTGATTTAAGTTGGACTAATTCCACCACTATCTCTTAGGCCCTCATCCCTTCTCTGTATAATTGGGAAAGTTGATAAACCAGACATAGTATAACCAGTAACCCCAATTGATATGGGATTAGCACCTCTTGTAAAGGCAGTACTACCACTTAATGTACCCCAAGATATTGAACCTTGTGAATTATAGGAAGTTCCAGTTGTAGTAACTCCTATCCAATTTCCACCAACAGTATTTTCAATATTACAGGTAACAACTCCAACACCTTGACTAATCCATTTTCTAGAAGCAACCATGTAAATATTATCTAAGAAAGTTGTACCGATTCCTACTGAATTTGATTTTATTCCATTAGCATATAATGATGTGGTTGCTGACCCAATAGAAGTACCAGATACGACAAATGGATATCCAACTGCTAACTGATTGAAAGAAGATTCATCTGTAAAACCACCAGCAACTTTAAACCAAATTGCTAATTTTGCAGCACCTCCTCCAGCACCAAGACCAGCAGTGGTACCAATACCAGTAATATTTGAATCAAATCCTTTAACAGTTAAAACATCTCCTAACTTAATTGTTTCAGTTTTATATTTTGGAAGAGGTGCCAAAACTTTAGGTACATTTGTTGATGTATAACCAAATCCAGCAGTTAAAGATGATACTCCTGAAATTGATCCATTTGATATTGAAGCAGTAGCAATAGCAGTTGTTCCTATTCCTGTACCAATACCACTAGGTGGTAATGCTATAGAAAGTGAAGTTGTTGACCCAACATAACCTTTACCACCATCAACAATTGTAAGTCCAGATACTCCACCAGTATTATTAACTGTAGCAGTTAAAGATGCAGCTGAAGGAATAGTATTATCAACAATAAAACCATCCACACTTGCCGTAAATGGGGCATCATAATCAAATAAGTCTTTATTGGAAATATGAATAATACTAGTTTCAGTAGATGAGAAATCACCAATAATTGCTGGTGTTGGAACTATTAGAGGTTCTATAGAATCTCTTGTTTTATAAACAACTTCACCATCAAGAATTTTATCCACCTTCTGTTTAGTCCAAGCAAGTGATTTTGTCTCTGAAGTAATTCCAGGTCCATCATAGATAATTGTTTCTACTATATTAGAACCAGAAAGATTACTTACAGTTCTAGAATCTTGATCTTCTACACCACCTAAACCAAATAACTGAACATCATCACCAGCTTCAATTGATATATTAACATTAGTAATTAGAGCTGTATCAGTACCAGGAGAACCACGATAGAAGAATATAGCAACATTATCTTCTGGTCTAGGTGGTTCTGTAAATATGAAAGATGTGCCACCTTTAAACTCATATGCAACACCTGGTTCTTGTACTACACTATTAACTGTAATAACTAATGCGTTACTAAGATTGATATCATAATCACCAGAATTATCTGCTTCAAAACTCAATAATTCTCCACCATACTTCAAGTCAAATCTAGTTCTTGCACCATTTTGTAGAGTAGAAATGTCATCAATATAATCAAATTCTCCAAATTGCCATGCTGAGAAATTATCAGTAAATGTATCCACTACAGTAAATTCTGCATCATTTATTGGAGATGCTAAACTACGATCTGTAACTAGTCCTACTAATTTAAATACATCACCTCTTCTAAAACCATATCCATTCCTTGCAATTTCCCAATTAGTAACACCAAATTGAGTAGTAATTCCAGTAAAAGATGTTTTACCAACATTTACAGTAAATTTTGTATTTGAAATCTTAGTAATAGCAGTTGTTACACCAGCAATTGGATCAGTTGCCCTTGGATATGAATGTACAGTAGCATTACTATCAGCATCACATGTAAAACTTAATGAATTATTATAGAAAAGAATAGTATCATTTGTTGACATTCCATGAGCAGAACCAAATGTTAACTCAAGAACTCCAGTAGATGTTGTATATGTTGCAGTACTAGGAGTTTTATTATTTCCATTTTGACTACCAGATTTAACATTTAATGTTGGATTTGCTGCAGAAACAAATGTATGTGTTGTAGAATCCCATGTTGCTGCTCCAATTTCAGCATTGATTAATAATCCTGTTCCACAATCTGTAGTTGCCCCTACATCCAATCTAGAAACTCCAGTTATACCAAGACCAGCATATGAAGGTACAGGAATAACTAATCTTGGGTTAAAGTAACTTGAACCAGCAGAAACAATATTATAAGTTAAAGTACCACCAGCACCTACAACAGCATTAACAACAGCACCACTACCCTGAGATGTACCAACATTAACAGTAATTGTATTATCAGTTTTACTATCAATATTAACAAGATGTCCAGCAACTGGATCAGTTAATCTTGGATAAGCATGTTCTGACTTATGATTATCTTTATCGCATGTAAATATTAGAGAATCTGTCCTAAATCCAATATTACCATTAACAGCAAGTCCATGATTAGGAACTGTTAATACTAATTCACCAGTACCAGGATTATATGATGCTCCTTGTACAGTATGGCCTGCTCCAGCAAACGATGCAGCATAGAAACTAGTACTAATACCACGTACAAATTTATGTTCAAATAAGGAGTCTGTTACACCAATAGAAACAGTAGTTCCTCTATAAGCACCTCCACTAGTAGTATCACCATACCAAGGCATTACTGTTCCACCACCCTTATAAACATGAGGGATAGTACTTGTACCAACCTGTGTAGTAATTCTATAAGTAGCTGATTTTCCAATGTTTACAGCAAATGAAGTTGGTGATATAAGAGTCATTGATGTAGTTCCACTTCCACTTATAGTTCCATTCCATAATGGATCAGTTGCTCTAGGATAGGTATGCTCAGATGAATGATCATCACGGTCACATGTGAATGTTAATGAATCTTTAGTAATGGTTACATTCGCATTATCAGCAAGATTATGATTAGAAGCAAAGGTTAATTCTAAAATTCCTGTTGAAGGACTATAAACAGCATCACTAGGCTTAAGACTTCCATTAATAGAATTATTGGCAGAACCTACAAATTTATGTTCATAATCACCAGGAGTAACTCTAAGAACAGAATAATCTAAACTTGTAGTACCTACACCAACAACATCTGCTTCTGGGAAGAATGTGGTTGTTACTCCAGCATGTGGAGCAGCACATGTAAATTCTAAACGATGTAATTTAAATTGAGTAATATTATTTACATCAAATTTATGATCAGATTCTGTAGTAATATCTAATATTCCACTTTCATTATAATATGTTGCAGTAGTAATAGAATATGAAGGTCCAGTCGTGGCAAAACCAACAATACTAGATATTCCCCCACTAGCATTAGTTTGAGCGTATGCTATAGCACCTTCAGGCACTGCATAACCCTTTCCTTCAGTAGATCCTAAGGAAACAATAACTCCGCCACGTGGTAATTGATTTTCGTTAATATCTGAATCATTAATAACAATTTCATTACCAGGAATAGTAGCAATACCAGTAAATCTAACACTTGTTATTCCAGTTGGAGATGTTTGTTCTATTATTTCAAAATTCTGATTTTGATTATTATCAGCAGAAGGTCTTTGATAAATGCTGTTTATTACCATCATTCCATTGCCACCTGTAGTACCTAATCCTACAGTATTTGCTCCACCAACTTTTAATGTAAATTGAGTAGCAATTCCACTAAAGTTATAAGAAATATCATCATATATTTGATTGGTAGAATAATCATTTCTTAAAAATACTCTACCATTAAAATCTGTTGTAGGGAAATCTAAATTACCAGTTGTTTTTGATATTTGTGGATTTCCTTTAGGTGGATTTGTAAAATGTATTTCTTGCCCAATAATATTATACGATCCTTTATAAAGTTGAGCTGTTGTAGTGTTTGTATGAGATGTTGCTGATGTACCAACAAATCCTCTTTCAACATTAATAAGACTTGTAGTTCCTATTCCAGTAATTGGACCCCAAACATTATCACCAATACCAATATCCAATACCTTAACATATTCATCATCAATTTTTAGGATATCTTCAGGTGCTAGGGATGATATTCCACTTACTGAGAATATAGTAGATGTTGTACCTATACCAGTGCTTCCTAATACAGAATCTATATTATTCTGTAAGGTATGACTTACTGGAGAAAATGCTAATGGAGATTGAATTATATTATCAAGATTTATAATACATTTAGTATTACTTAATGCCATAGAAATTTCATGGGCATTACCTTCACCAGGTCCAACAAATGTAACAGCTGTTCCAGCATTTGCTAAAGCTCTTGTTGTTGCTATTTGGAAAGAATCGGAATTGTTTCTAATAGCAAAAATTGTTGGTGGTAAAGTTGTTACTAT
>CEUA01092697.1_pt1 | contig 14340 bp, 10 predicted proteins | sample 361541 | NCBI WGS metagenome assembly CEUA01 (sample SAMEA2623079, study PRJEB7988) | marine metagenome | isolation source: saline water (ENVO:00002010), including
CCGATCATCGGACAAGGAGGCATTACAAAATTTCAAGATGTTATAGAGTTTATAATTGCTGGGTCGACTGCCGTTGGTATAGGAACCGCATTATTCTATCAACCATTAGTTTGTTCTAAGTTAAACCAAGAGCTTACTGAGTATTTAGAAAAAAATAATATAAGTAATGTTTTAGATCTTGTTGGAACTTTAGAATTAAATATTTAATTATTAATATTAATTGCGTTTCTTTTTTGCTCATCTTCGCCAGAATGCTGGTGTGAATAATACTAATAATGTAAATATTTCAAGTCTCCCAAGAAGCATTGCAATACAGAGAATCCACTTGGCCGCGGTATTAATATTGAAATAATTATTGCTTACTTCACCTAATCCAGGACCAAGATTATTAATACATGCAGATAGTGCTGAAAAAGCAGTCGTAAAGTCTATGTCAGTTGCCATTAATGCTAAAAGAAGAACTACGAATATTACAACGTAAACAGCTAAGAAACCCCATATTGCCTCAATAATTCGATCAGGTATCGGCTTGTCATCAAGCTTGATTGTGAATATTGCATTTGGATGAATAAGACGTTTTATTTCTCGAACTCCCTGTTTAAAAAGTAATAATATTCTAATAACTTTTATTCCTCCACCGGTAGAGCCAGCACAAGCCCCAATAAAACATGAAAGAATTAGCAATAACGGAGTAAAACCATGCCAGCTTTGAAATTCTGTTGTTGTGAAACCCGTTGTCGTTGCAATTGAAATTGATTGAAATAAACTTTCTCTGATCATTAATTTGTAATCGTGGTAATCGCCAGCAATCAAATTATAGATAGTGCATGTTACACAAATGATCAACAGGATTTTTAAATAAGCACGAAATTCAGCATCATTAAGGTATGGTCTAAAATTTTTATTTCGAAATGAGAGGAAATGTATACTAAAGTTTATCCCTGCTAATATCATGAAAAATATTGCTATGATTTCAATTGCGCTATTATTGAAAAAACCAATGCTTTGGTCGTGCGTTGAAAAACCTCCGATGGAAACAGTAGAAAAACTATGAGCAACTGCATCAAAAACATCCATTCCTGCAAGAAAATATGATGCTGCGCATGCGATTGTCATCGTTAAATATACATACCAAAGTGATTTTGCCGTTTCCGTTATTCTAGGAGTTAATTTCGTATCTTTTACTGGGCCTGGTGTCTCAGCGCGATACAGTTGCATACCACCAATACCCAACATTGGCAGAATTGCAACAGCTAGAACGATAATTCCCATTCCTCCAAGCCATTGTAGTTCGTGTCGGTAAAATAGAATTGATTTAGGCAAATTATCAATTCCAATAATTATTGTAGCTCCAGTTGTCGTTAATCCTGAGATTGACTCAAAAATAGCATCTGTTGGACTTAAATCAGGAAAGCTTGATAGTAGTAATGGTACGCTGCCAGTCAGTCCAAGACCAACCCAGAAAAGTACAACAATAATGAAGCCATCACGCAATCTTAAATCATTCTTATTATTTCTTACTGGCAACCAAAGGAGTAAACCGATGGACAATATTATAAGAAAAGCAAGAACAAAACTCATTAGTGAGCCATCATCATAAGCAAGGGATATCACCAAAGGAGGTATCATCGTAAAGCTAAAGAGAATAAGCAAAATTCCTAAAATTCTGAGAATTACTGCATATTGCATATTTTTCCTCTTTTCTTAATATTTCAATTTATAAAAATGTAATATCAACCTGAAATAATGATTCAACCTTAGCTACATGTTTTTTATTTGATACTATAAGAATTAGATGATCGTTAGCTTCAATAATAATTTTTTTCTCAACCATTAACACATTACCACCACGTACAATCGCTGCAATTGTTGTTCCTTCAGGTAATTCTATATCTTGTATTCTTTTACCAACTACTTTTGATGATGATTCATCACCATGAGCAATTGCTTCTATTGCCTCAGCAGCACCTCTTCTAAGGGAATGCACAACTACTACGTCACCTTTTCTAACATGAGCAAGTAGACTACCAATAGTCGCTTGTTGTGGTGAAATAGCAATATCAATTGTATTACTTTGAACTAGATCAACATAAGCAGCACGATTAATTAAAGCCATTACTTTTCTTGCACCCAGACGTTTTGCAAGCATTGATGAAATAATATTTACTTCATCTGCATTTGTTAGCGCACAAAATACATCAGATGTATCTATATTTTCCTCGCTCAATAATTCTTCATCTGTGGCATCACCATTTAAAACTATTGTATTTTTTAATTTTTCAGATGCATTTGTAGCTTTCTTTTGATCCAATTCTAATAATTTTATGTTGTATTCATTTTCTAATGATTTAGCTAAGCGGAAACCAATATTACCTCCACCAGCAATCATAATATTTTTTAAAGGTTTATCTTGTATACGAATTTGTTGTAATAATTTATTCATTGATTTTTGAGAACTGACAAAAAAGACTTCATCTTCAGCTTTTATAACAGTATCACCATTTGGTATAATTGGTTTGCCACCACTGTATATAATCGCTATTTTATATTCTATATTTTTAAGTTTTTCTTTTAAATTACGTACAGAACAGTCTTTTAATACTCCACTGTAGGATGCACGAATAACAACCATTTGTACTTTTCCATCAGCAAAGTCTAAAACTTGAAGAGCGCCGGGATGTTTTATTAATTTTTTAATTTGTTCTGTAACTAATCTATCAGGGCTTATTAGAACATCTACAGGTAAGGCTTCTTGCGCGAATAAAGGGTGATTTTTTAGATATTCAATTTCTCGTATTCTCGCAATTTTTGTTGGTGTATGAAAAAGTGTATAGGCAACTTGGCAAGCTATCATGTTTACTTCATCACAATTCGTAACAGCTAAAATCATTTCGGCATCCATAGCCCCAGCTTTTTCTAACACCGATGGGTGTGAAGCAATTCCGGTAACTGTTCTCAAGTCAAAACGCTCACTAATTGCTTGTAATGCTGAAGGATTATTGTCAACTACCGTTATATCATTATTTTCTTTGACTAAATTTGATGCTACAGATGTGCCTACCTGGCCGGCACCTAGGATTATTATTTTCATTTCAGATTAATTCCTAGCATTTTAAGTTTTCTATACAGGTGTGTTCTTTCAATTCCAATTTGATTTGCCAATTTGCTTACGTTACCACTTGCTTTTTCCAATTGATACATAAGATATGCTTTTTCGAAATTTTCTCTTGCATCACGTAATGGCAGATCTAAATTAAGGATTTCCATCTCATGTTTATTTTTGCTGATTTCATTACTTCCAAGGTATGATTGAATTTCATCCGTGTTTATCATTTCTTCCGTACCAAGAATTAATAGACGCTGAACAAGGTTTTTTAATTCACTTTCATTGCCCGGCCACTTATAACCTCTTAGCAGGTTTTGTGAGGAAACACTAAACTTCCTATATTTCAATGACTCCAATTCAATAAAATAATTTACGTAATACTCAAGCATCATAGGAATATCTTCATAGTGATCACGTAGTGGCGGAATATTTATAGGTAGCACATTTAATAAATAATATAATTCATCATGAAATTTATTTTCTTTTATTAAGTAATCGAAATCATATCGAGTAGCAACAATAATACGCATATTCATATTCATTAATTTAGAACTCCCTATGCGGCTATATTTTTTTATTTTTAATACATTAAATAAAAGCGATTGTAAGCTCGTATTAAGTTCACCTATATCATTTATATACAGGGTTCCTTGCGAAGCTTTTTCTAGTAGTCCATTGTGTATCTGGTTTTTTGTTTCGAAACCAAATAATTCCTTATCAGCACTTTTTTGATTTAAGGTCGAAACATTTACAATAACAAATGGCCCATTAGATTTCGGACTAAGTGAGTGCAAATATCTAGCATACATTTCTTTATTTGTTCCAGATTCTCCATGTATTAAGACACAAGCATCATGATTTGCAATTCGTGTAATTTTTGATTTTAAATCTTTAATTAATTCACTTTTACCAATAGGTTCAAGTTTTGAAACTGCAATTTGGTTTAATTTAAGATTTTCATTCTTAAGCAAAGATGACTCTAGAGCATGTTTAATTATCAGTAGCAATTTAGCAGTTGATAGTGGTTTTTCAATAAAGTCGTAGGCACCACCGCGAGTTGCCTCGACAGCTGTTTCAACATTTCCATGCCCCGACATCATTATTATTGGAACTTCATCTTTAAAGAAATTTTTCCATTCCTTCAGTAGAGTAATTCCATCAACATCTGGCATCCAAATATCGAGTAAAATTAGATTTGGAGTGTGTGTTGCGATGAGCTCTCTAGCTTTTGATGCATTTTCAGCTGCATCAACTGTAAATCCCTCGTCTTCAAGAATTTCCTGAACTAAGCCACGTATTTCAGGCTCATCATCAACAACAAGAATGTGTCGCTTGCTCATTTTCAATATATATCTTTTTCAAATATGAATTACTTTAATGGTAGTTTTATTACCGCACATGCTCCGATTTTATCTTTATTATTTTCAAGCCAAAATGTACCTGAATGCTCATCAATTATCTTCTTTACTATAGCTAACCCGAGGCCAGTACCCTTTTCTTTCGTTGTTATATATGGTTCAAGTAAGTTTTTTTCAACACTTGGATCTATTCCAGGGCCACTATCAATTATTCGTATTTCAATTTCTTCATTATCCTCAATATTCACTGTTTTAGCACTTACTTTTAGCAAATTATTTTTACCTATTTCATTTGCATCCACGGCATTTGCTAATAGATTGTTTATTACGCGTCTAAGCTTTTTTTCATCACCGTGAATTTTTGGAAGATTTTTCTCTATATCAATCTCAATTTTATTGTCCGAATTTATATTGCTAAATAAGTCTATACCCTCTTGTAATAAAACTGATATCTCAATTTTTTCTTCTTTAAACTTTTCTGATTGCGCGTATTCCGAAAAATCATTTACCATATCTTTCATTGTTTCAACTTGATGTATTATTGTATTCGTCATTCTATCAAGCATTTCTGTATTATTTGATTCAGGGTTTTCTAGGTATTTATTTCTTAATCTTTCAGCTGCTAATTGAATTGGTGTAAGTGGATTTTTAATTTCATGCGCCAATCTTCTAGCAACTTCACTCCATGCTGCATCACGTTGTCCTTGAATTAATGCAGTAATTTCATCAAAAACTATTATGTATTTAGTTATTTTATTATCGGTATTTGTTAGTGTTGAGCCATTTAGCATTAAAATTTGATTCCCAGTTTTTTCTGATAAAGTTATTTGTTCTCTCCAATCATTTATTTTATCTTTGATATTATTTGATATACATTCAAAGAAATTAAGCAGGTTTGGAAATTCATTTATCAATTCCTCTAGATTTTTTTTATTTAAAACGCTTTTTTCCAATTGTAATATTTGAGCGGCACTAATGTTCGATTTTTCTATTTCTCCTATATTATTAAAAACAATAACACCAGATGACAATCGAGAGAGAATAGTTTCGAGATAGATTTGCTGAGACTCTGCAACTCTCTGACTCTTTTTCACATTATCTCGCGCTTGAGATATTTTATTTGTCATTTCGTTAAAAGACGAAACTAAAAAACCAAGTTCATCATTACTTGGAATAGGAAGTTTTGTATTGTAATCACCTTTTGCAATGGCGCGAGTGCCTTCTGCTAAATTCTTTATCGGAGCCGATAAAGTTCTTGCAGAATAGAATGCTGCCCAGACGGCACAAAAAACACTAAAAAGTAAAACCAAAGTTAGTATTATTATAAAACTAAATTTAAGCTGCTCTCTTAGATAAGATAACTCTTTATATTCAATGAATGATGTTTGTACATTTGCAGCGAGTTGATTCATCCTTTCTGAAATTGGAAATAATGCTTGTATAATTTTTTCATTATCATTGATCCCAAGCGTTGGAATATTAGAAATAGATCTTATAAGCAAACCTTTATTTTTTATCAAATCAAGCCCTATATAACTTTTATTTTGTATTAGTTGCAGTAGTATTGTTTCTTCAGGAATATCTGGAACGAGACTTTTTGTATCACTTGAGCTTGAAACAACAATAACTCCTTTTCTAGTTAGAAGAGTCAATTCATTTGCACTTATTCGCTCTCTGATTTGATCTATATAAAATGGCAATTCATCTCTGTCAATATCACTAATTTCTTCAGCAATTTTTTCAGTAGTATTTAAAAGCTCACGCATCCTAACATCTAGTGCTAGGCGGCTTAGTTCTAGCGAATCATCAAGTGCATTTTCAACTTTTAAATCAAACCAACTATCAATACCACGATGTAAGAAATCAAGTGAGAAGTAGTAAACTATTAGCACCGGTGTTACAGATAGCAGCGAAAATAGAAGAACAATTCTTACCGTCATTCTGGAACCAATGACGCGATTCCTTAGTTGTCGTATTAGGCGCTTTAGATTTAGAATAATTAGCGTACTAAGACAAATTAGCCCTAATGCATTGAGTAAAAGTAAAGATAAATAAAAACGATCAAATAATTCTGAATTTTGCAGAGTTTTGCTCATCATCAAAAGCGAGGTCAACATAAAAATGAATAAGCATATGCCTATAAATGTTATCAACCTTTTACCTTTTTTAATTTTCATATTCCCATTCATACCAATTACTTGAAATATTCCAATCTGAAGAAAAATATGCACGGGGTCTCATGGGACTAGGTAATGAATCTATACTTAAATAAAATTTTATTCGTGCTATATAATTTTTTTTCTTATCTAATTTATTTTTATTTAATAATTTCATTTTATTTATATTGCTTATAGATTTTAAGGCATGGTCTACATTCTTGTAATAGCTTTTTATTCCAGTACTTAAGTCTGTTATTAAAAAATTTTCGGTTAAGGGTTTATGCTCTAGCTTATACTTCAATTTTTTATTTGCTATTATATTTTTAAATAACCAATTATTTTTTGTAAATAATTCAAAATCAGCATGTATCTGGAATGAGATACCATGCAATAAAGCATTATATGCTTCTTTTGTTAGTAAAATTTCTGAATAGGAATCTAAATAAAGAATATTATTATCATTATATATATTGGATGATTTAATATTAATATTTTTGGCGTAGCACAATTGAGCTATAAGCAGAATTACTATGGTTACAATAACCATATTTATTTTTTTTATTTCAGTAGACATACTTATGATTTACTAAGACATGCATAGAAGAAGCCATCCATGTTATCTTGCCCAGATAAAATTTGCTTACCATAATTAGTTTCTAAACCCCATTTTGAGGTAATTGATTTTATTTTGCATTCAGGATGTTTTTTCGTAAATTCTTTTATTATATTAGCGTTCTCTATCTTCAGTATAGAACATGTTGCATACAGAAGAAGACCATTATTTTTTAATAAACTCCATAGTGTTTCTATAATTTTCATTTGCACTTTATTTATTTCAATTACATCTTTAGCTGTTCTTAATATTTTTATATCAGGGTTTCTGCGTATTACCCCTGTTGCTGAACAGGGAGCATCAAATAAGATCCTGTCGAATTTTTCTCCATCCCACCAATCATTAGTATTCTTAACATCATTAATTATTATCGTCCCATTTAATTTAAGTCTTTTGAAAGTTGAATATATTTTTTTTGCACGAATTTTATCTTTTTCTATTGCAACAAAATTCTTTAATTTAGGTTCTTTTTCAAGAATGTGTGCACTTTTCCCTCCTGGAGCTGCACATGCATCTAAAACATTTTGATTGGGTTGTAAATCAAGCAATTCTGCTGCAAGTTGGGCAGAGAGTTCTTGAATAGAAATATCCCCTTTGTCAAAGCCTGGCAGTTTTTCAACTCCCACTGGTTTTTTGAGTAGAATACCATCAGCAGAGTGTATAGTTATATCAGCAGGAATACCTGCATTCTTTAATTTTTTTAGATATTCTTCTCTTTTATAATGGCGCTGATTAACTCTTAGATACATTGGCGGGTGATTATTATTTGCAACAATTATTTTTTCCCAATCTTCTGGCCAATCTTTTTTAATTGCTTCAATTAACCATTTAGGGTGAGCTAATTCTATTGTTTTATCTTTATAGGGTATGGTATCAAATTTACTCGATTCTCTAATATATCTTCTTAAAACTGCATTGACCAAATTTTTTGCCCATGGCATTTTTATTTTTTCACATACTGAAACAGTTTCTGATACGACAGCATGATCTGGAATACGCATATATTTTAATTGATATAATCCGATAATAATAAGATATTTTAAGAGGCTATCCTTTTTTTTTATAGGCTTTTCTATAATTTGGTTAAGAATATATTCAAGTTTTATATACCATCGAAGTGTTCCATAAAGTGTTTCTTTAATTAAACCTACCTCCTTTCCTTTATATGTGATTAATTTATTATTTATTGCAATTTTTAGAGGTATTTTTTTCTCCAAAACCTCTCTCATAATTTGGATTGTAATTACACGCGATGACATAATTTATAAATCTATTTAGTCTTCTATTAAATTTGCGTAACCATTTAAAAAGTCTTTCACTGAGATCATTTTTTTTCCCGGTAGTTGTAGTTTAGTAATCGAAAGAATATCTTTGCCTGTCATAATATCTAGTGTTTTTTTACCGGATACAATGGTTCCTGGTTCCCGGCTGTCTTGCGAAACTTTAACTCTAGCTTCCCACACTCTAAAAGAAAAATTTTTGACAGTTGTGGATGCGACTGGTGTCGGGATGTATGCTCTAATTTTTCTCTCTAATTCAATTGCCGGTTTTTTCCAATCTAGTTCTGCTTCTATTTTAGTTATTTTATTTGCATAAGTAACTTCTGAATTATTTTGCTCTTTTGCATTTAATTTTCTAGTTATGATTTTAGTAAGAATACGATTAATATTATCAGCACTTATTTTGGCTAATCGATCATGCAAAATAGCACTTGTATCTTTATTATTTATGGGACATGTAATTTGCTCAAAGATTGGTCCAGTATCCATACTTTTTTCCATTTGCATAAATGAAACACCAGTCATTTTATCACCATATTCAATAGCACGTTGTATTGGCGCAGCTCCACGCCACCTTGGCAATAAAGAAGTATGTATATTTATACAGCCAAATTTTGGCTGAGCTAAAATTTTAGGAGTCAACAAAAATCCGTATGCAACAACTAGTAATAAATCATAGTTCTTCAATGAATATGATTCGAGTTCTTTTGAGTTTTTTGGTTGGAAAGTTTTTATGTTGTTTTCAAGCGCACATTTTTTTACTTCACTTTGTTTTAAATTAAGACCTCTACCAGCATGTTGATCAGGTTTTGTAAAAATGATTCCAATATCATATTTATTGGATTGTATGATTGAATTAAGAACTATTCGGGCAATTTCTGGAGTTCCCGCAAATGCCAGCTTTATTTTTTTTTGATTCACAGTATTTTATTGAAAGGCCCATTTCTTTCTGGAATTGATTTGAAATTATCCGAACGGGCTAAGTCTATTTTTTGTTTATTTATTTTTTTTCGAAGACGATTACGTTTGAGTGGTGATAGATAATCAATGAATAGCTTGCCATCTAAATGGTCGATTTCATGTTGTATACATATAGCTAATAAACCTTCGGCTTTTGCTACAATAGTTTTCTTATTAAGTGTTTCGTAGTTATATTCGATATTTTTTGCTCTCTCAACGTTATCGAAATACTCAGGTACGGAAAGACAACCCTCTTGGGTAATTTCTTTTCCCTCTAGTTTTGATATTTTTGGATTAATTAAGATCAGTGGGTCGTCTTTATTTTCTGATAGATCGATGACAACAATCCTTTTTTGAATGTTAACCTGGGTTGCAGCCAATCCAATCCCTCCCTCTAAATACATTGTTTCGAGCATATTTTCAGCTAGGCTGGCTATTTCAGAATCAATTTCCTCAATTGTGACGCCTTTCAACCGAAGTCTTTCATCCGGAAAATGTAATACTTTAAGTATAGCCATCGTATTTTTTGCCCTAAAAAAACTGTTAACTCACTGATAGTATATAGGAAAATCAATTTTCTTCGATTATATAGTGCTTCAAAATGTTTATCCTACTGACATTTTACTCAGCTTTTTGATAGTCTACATACGATAGATTATGTAAGGTAGTAAAGATGCTTAATAAGATTCTAATTTCATTCGTAATTTTATTGTTATTCTCTGCCACACATGCGGGAGAATTAGAGCTTAATCCCAAACATCCAGATAAATACACTGTTGTTAGGGGCGATACGCTATGGGATATATCAGCGAAATTCCTAACTGAGCCATGGAGATGGCAAGAAATATGGCAAATAAACCCACAGATTAAAAACCCTCATTTAATATATCCAGGCGATACCGTGTCCCTTAGTTATGAGGATGGGCAGCCTATTTTGAATCTTGAACGGGCAGGCAGTGTTGTATCAGGTAGAAATGTTAAATTGTCACCCACTATACGTAGTTCAGAGAATATTGAAGCAATACCAGCGATTCCACTTGATGCTATTCAGCAATTTTTAAAATGGCCATTAATACTTGAGGATGATCAGATGGAAGATTGGCCATATGTTGTCTCTAGCTATGATGGTCATTTGATGGCTTCAGTTAACAATAAAATTTATATTCGAGGTATCCCAGAGAATTTGGGGGCAAAACAGTACTCTATTTATCGAAGAGGCCCAGCATATGTAAACATTAAAGAAGATAAAAATGATGATGATGAAGTACTTGGATATGAAGCAATATATGTGGGTCAGGCAAGAATTGAAAGAGGCGGCGATCCAGCATCAGCGATAATAACATCAGTTAAGCGCGAGGTGATGATTGGAGACAGACTCATTCCAAATTCAGAAAAAGATAATTTTACAACCGAATTTATTCCGAGTTCGACACCCAATAATGTCGAAGGAAATATTCTATCTGTTTTAGATGGTGTTTCCCAAATAGGACAATATCAAATCGTCATTCTTAATCTTGGTGAAGAGAGCGGCATAGAACCAGGCAATGTTCTGGGAATATTTCAAAGTAATGTTACAGTGGAAGATACTATTGGACCAAATAAAAGAAAAACAAAAGAAGAAGAAGACAATGATAGAATAATTTTTGAAAACGAAGATACGAATTTTTTTAATCGTGAATTGAGTAAATTATTTAATGCAATAAGAAATACTGTAAAGAATATTGATGAAAATTACCCAGGTTTTGCTAATAAAAAGACTAAGTCAGAAGCTATAAATCTACCAGATGAAAATGTTGGGGTTTTAATGGTGTTTAGAACTTTTGAAAAGATTAGTTATGCATTAGTAATGGAAATAAGTGGCCCAGTACACGTAGCGGATGTGGTCAGAAACTTATAATTTTTTATAGGATAAATTGTATAGGCTATATATCACTAATAATTACAATTAGGATTTTTTATGAAAGAGTCAGTTTTAGATGTGCTTATATATTTGTTTGATCACTATGTTGAGAAAGAGCTTGAGATAATACCAAATCAAAAAGATCTAAAGGCACAGTTGAATCAAGCAGGTTTTGCAGATATTCAAATTGACAAAGCTATTGATTGGTTAGAAGGTTTAGCAATGAAAAAAGACAAGCTTGATATTGGGGCTACATATTCAAGGTCCACAAGAATTTTTAATAGTATTGAGAATGAAAAGTTGGATATTGAGTGTAAAGGATTTTTAATATTTCTTGAGCAAGCGGGAGTTCTCGATACTGAAGACCGAGAACTTGTTATAGATAGAGTAATGGCACTTGAAACAGAAAATATAGAATTGCAGCAACTTAAATGGGTTGTACTAATGGTATTATTTAATAGACCGGAAAAAGAGGCAGCATTTGCTTGGATGGAAGATATTATTCTTGATGAAGTTAGTTCTGTTATTCATTAATTTTCTTTCAAATAATTATTTTAATTAGTATTTATAAAAAATATATATGTCAAATTCGCTAGTTATCGTTGAGTCTCCGTCAAAATCAAAAACACTCGAGAGTTACTTGGGCAAGGATTTTAAAGTATTAGCCTCCTACGGCCATGTTCGAGATCTTTTACCAAAAAAAGGTGCTGTGGATCCAGATAATAACTTTGCAATGATATATGAAGCAATTGAAAGAAATGAAAAAGCAGTTAATGCGATAAAAAAAGCCCTCAAAAAAGCCGATACATTATATCTAGCTACAGACCCTGATAGAGAAGGCGAAGCTATTTCATGGCATTTGTATGAGTTATTAAAAGAAAAAGGTTGTTTAGAGAATAAGGAAGTGCATAGAGTTGCATTTTATGAGGTCACTAAAAGCGCTGTTAAAGATGCAATTAAAAATCCAAGAGAGCTGTCACCAAATTTAATTGATGCGCAACAAGCTAGACGTGCTCTTGATTATCTAGTTGGTTTTAACTTATCACCTTTACTATGGAAAAAAATACAAAAAGGTTTGTCAGCAGGACGCGTTCAATCACCCGCTTTAAGAATGATTGTCGAACGTGAAAAAGAGATAGATGATTTTAAAGCTATAGAGTATTGGACAATAGAATCTGATCTTGAATTTGATAATTCAAATTTTTTAGGGAGATTGACAGAATATAATAACGAGAAGATAAAAAAATTTAGCATTGAAAATACAGCAAAAGCATCCGATATAAAATCAAGTCTTGAGCAAGCATCGACAGGTGAATTATTGGTTAAAACTGTCACAAAAAAACAAAGGAAAAGACAGCCCACAGCTCCATTTATAACATCAACATTGCAGCAAGAGGCAATTAGAAAACTAGGTTTTACGGCACAATGGACAATGAGAGTAGCACAACAACTTTATGAGGGAATTGATGTCGGCGATGGCACGATTGGTTTAATAACATACATGAGAACCGACTCCGTTAATTTAGCGCAGGAAGCATTGAATGAGATACGTTCTTTTATTTCATCTCGGTATGGCGAAAAATCATTACCAGACGAACCCAGAGTTTTCAAAACTAAATCTAAAAATGCACAAGAAGCTCATGAAGCTGTTAGACCAACTTCTGTAACAAGAGTACCTAGCGAGATAAAAAGTAGTTTGACGGATGAGCAATTTAAACTATATGAATTGATTTGGAAAAGAACAATGGCAAGTCAAATGACACATGCCACAATTGATTCAGTAGCCGTCGATATGTCTTGTGGTGATGGTAATGTATTTAGAGCAAACGGTTCTTCAATAGCTGATCCTGGTTTTATGCAGGTATATCTTGAGGGTGTTGACGATAAGGATAGCTCAGAAGATGATGAGAAGATGTTGCCTCAATTAAAAGAGGGCGACAAGGTGAAATTAAAACAAATAAGAAATGAGCAGCACTTTACCGAACCGCCTCCACGATATTCCGAAGCGTCTTTAGTAAAATCGCTTGAGGAGTATGGAATTGGAAGACCTTCGACTTATGCGAATATTATTCAAACTTTAAGAAATAGAGAATACGTCGAAGTAGAAAATAAGAGATTTCACCCAACCGACGTTGGCAAGTTAGTTAATAATTTTTTAACAGTGCATTTTAGTGATTATGTCGACTATGATTTTACTGCCAGACTTGAGGACGATTTAGATGCTATTTCTAGAGGAGAAAAAGAATGGGTGCCTTTGATGAAAAATTTCTGGACATCATTTAACACTCAAATACAAAATAAAGAAGCAACAGTTACTCGCGAAGAAGCTATTCAAGCGAGAGTTTTGGGTAAGCATCCTAAATCTGGTTTAGAAGTCTCTGTGCGTATTGGTCGTTATGGCCCATATGCACAAATTGGTACAAAAGATGATGAAGAAAAACCAAAATTTGCAGGCTTACGTCGTGAGGTTAAAGATCCAGAAAGCGGAGAAATTTTACAGCCAGCACAGAAATTGGACAAGATCACTCTCGAAGAAGCGTTAGAACTTTTTAAGTTACCAAGACTTTTAGGTGAAACTAGTGAAAATGAAGAGGTTGCAGCTAGTATTGGGCGTTTCGGTCCTTACATTCGTTATGGTAGTAAGTTTGTATCGTTAAAAAGAGAAGATGATCCGTATACCGTTACCCTTGAGAGAGCGCTTGAGTTGGTGGCAGAAAAGAAAAAGGCGGACGCAGAAAAACAAATAAAACTTTTTGAAGATGAGGGCATATCAATTTTAAATGGTCGTTATGGTCCATATGTTACAAATGGGAAAAAGAATGCAAAAGTTCCTAAAGATGTAGAGCCAAGTAGCCTGAGTCTCGAGGAATCGATTGCCCTTTTAGAAGCAGCGCCTGCAAGAGGTGCGCGTCGTGGTAAGAAAAAAACAACTGCAAAGAAAAAAACAACTGCAAAGAAAAAAAC
>CEUA01234513.1_pt1 | contig 14325 bp, 12 predicted proteins | sample 361541 | NCBI WGS metagenome assembly CEUA01 (sample SAMEA2623079, study PRJEB7988) | marine metagenome | isolation source: saline water (ENVO:00002010), including
TTTATTAATTTTTGAATAAACCCTTCAGTGCAATCTATCGAATTATAGTTATAACCAATTTCTTGTAATGCCCTTTCAACATTTTCTGCTGATTTTAGGCTTATTTCTCTTTCACTGGAATAACCACCTTTCAAAACAATTATTTTACCATCAAAAACTTTCACTTTAATTTCCTACCACTTTAATTTCCCATTCGAGAGTAATTCCATATTTATTATTAACCCTTTCAATTGCTAAATTACCGAGATCCTCAAAATCTTTAGCTAAAGCTGAACCGGTATTGACGAAAAAATTATTATGTTTTGGAGAGACCATAGCTCCTCCAATCTTATATCCACTTAAATTTACGGAATTAATTAACTCCCAAGCTTTTTTTTCTTTCGGGTTTTTGAAGACACTGCCTGCAGTAGCTATACCCCCAGGTTGAGAAATTTTTTTATTAGATTCTACTTCTCTTATCTTTTCTTTAATATATATACTTTCCTTTTTTTTACCCTTAAAAGTTGCCTCAACTATTATTTGTTCATCTTTAATTATTGAATCTCTATAAGAAAATTGCATTTTTTTATTACTTAAAACTTTAATTTTTCCTTTCCTATTCATTAATTTTGCTTCTACCAAGATATCTTTTACTTCTGCACCATAACAACCAGCATTCATAGCTACAGCCCCTCCTATATTTCCAGGTATTCCTGACAAAAATTCCATACCGCCAATTTCCTCTTCTAAGGTAATTTGAGATAATTCTCTATCCAAAATCCCTGCCTCAACTACAATCATATTTTCTTCTATAATTTTAAATTTTGAAAAGCTTGGGGGTATCAAAATTGTAACTCCTGATAAACCTTTATCCCTTATTAAAACATTTGAAAGTCGTCCAAAAACATTAATTTGAATTCTTCCGTCTAACATTGAAAGAAAATTTGAAAGATCCTTTCTATCATAAGGAATATATAAATATTCTGCTGATCCACCTACTTTTAGCCAACTAATATTTTTTAATGATTTATTAGAAAAAAAACTTCCTTTAAAAGGATTATTTTTTTCTAATTGAAGTAATGCACTACTTAACTCATTCATTTATTTACCCAATTTTTCTAAAAAATCATTAGCTAATCTCGAGATACTTCCTGCTCCCATAAAAATAACAACATCATCTTTTTTAACTTCTTTAATAAGGAATCTTTCAACGGATAAGAAATTCTTAAAATCATAGGCTTCTTTCTTGGAGTATTTTTTTATAGCTTGAGTTAAGTAGCTAGAATTATATTTTTTTATCTTTTTTTCTCCAGCTGAATAAATTGGGAGCACTAATGTTATGTCAGATTCTTTAAAACTTTTTTTATAATCATTAAATGTTTGTTTAACTCTAGAAAACCTATGCGGTTGAATAATGGTTATTATTCTTTTTTTATTAATTTGCTTTAATGCTTTTAATGTCGCTACTATTTCTGATGGGTGGTGTGCATAATCATCATAAAAATAAGCCCCTTTGTAATTTGAAATTAATGTCAGTCTTCTTTTAACTCCTTGGAAATTCTTTAAAGCTTTTTTTATTTTTGTAAAATTAATGCCAAGCTTATGCGATACAGTAATTGCCCCCATGGCATTATTTAGATTATGCGTTCCATGCATAGGAAAGAAAATGTCCTTACAAATTATATTTTTTTTATTTAACTGCTTCACCTCAACATCAAATAATTGTCCATCATTTTTTATTCTTATATTTTTAGCTCTATAATTAGCTTTAACTTTAGTGCCATAATAAACAATATCTGATCTTTTTTGTTTTTTTGCTAATTTGTAAGCTTTGGTGTCATCCATGCATATTGCGGAGAAACCAAATATTGAGGTATTATTTATATACTCAGCAAATGCATCTTCTAGGCTCCTAAAGCTTTTATAGTAATCAATGTGTTCATCATCAATAGAAGTTACTATACTGCAAAAGGAAGGAAGATTAACAAAACTTCCATCTGATTCATCTGTCTCAACAATCATCCATTCACTTGATCCTAACTTTGTATTTGACCCTAAAGCATTAATAATTCCACCATTTATGACTGTTGGATCTAAATTTGAAGTTAAGAATATCTCAGAAATAACAGATATAGTTGATGTTTTTCCATGACTACCGGCTACAGTTATGGTTTTTTTCATTCTCATTAATTCGGCAAGCATCTCAGATCTGCTTATGATAGGAATACTTAAAGATTTTGCTTTTTTTATTTCAATATTTGAATCTTTAATAGCGGATGAGTAAACAATAAGTGAAGATCCAATAATATTTCTTTTATCATGACCAATATTTATTTTAATCCCTAGCCTTCTTAGCCTGGCAATATTTGAGCCATTCTTTATGTCAGATCCGCTTATCTTATATCCAAGGCTATTTAGAATTTCGGCTAACCCGCTCATACCTATACCGCCTATTCCAACTAAAAAAATCTTTCCTTTCTTATTAAGTAAATCCATTTTATCTTCTTATTAATTTTTCTGAAAATTTAACTATGTTTTCTGACGCATCCGCAAATCCAAATTTCTTTATTTTTGTAGAAAGTATATCAAGGTTTTGAGGGTTGCTAATAAGCTCCTCTATTTTTTTTGATAATTTATTAGGTTTTAGTATGCTCTGATTAAAAACTATAGCCGCTCCAGATTCTTCCAATCTTTTGGCATTAAACTCTTGGTCCCCATCCAAGGTATTAGCTAAAGGAATAAAAATACAAGGCTTCCCTATGACTGCCATTTCACTTATTGTTGAAGCCCCTGATCTAGAGATGATTAAGTCTGCTTCACTGATTATTTCTGGAAGGTTGTAGAAAAAATCTTTTACCAAATAATTTATTTTTCTTTTACTATAGTCCTCTTCTAATATCTCAACATCTTCCTTCCTAACTTGTTGAATTAACTTTAGATTATTTAAGATTCTATCAGGTAATTCATCCAAAACTTTCGGAATCAATGATGTAAAGTAACTTGCCCCTTGGCTACCGCCAAAAATTAAAATATTAAATTTTTCTTTTTGAGAATTTCTTTTAATGCTTTTAAAGTTTAGAATTTCTTTTCTTACTGGATTTCCAGAAAACTTTACTTTATGGCAATATTTTTTAGGGACAATACCTTTATCGTCAAAGCCTTTTGTTACTAAGTCAGCTATAGGTAATAAAAAATAATTTGCCCTACCTAATATCCTATTTTGTTCATGAATTAACATTTTTAAGCCACAAAATTTAGCAGCAATTAAAGGTGCTACTGACGGATATCCACCTACTCCTATAGCTAATACACATCTCATCTTAATGATCCAAAAGATAGAAATTAAGAATCCTGAAAGCAATCGAAAGAACGCCATAGGCCATTTAAGAGGGTTTTTATTTGTAAAAGTATCTGATGGAATTATTATAGTTTTTTCTGCAGGAAAATTTACTAATAAGTCTTTTACTCTTTTATCTGTCAAAAGTAAGATCTGATAACCTCTCTTATTTAATTCAGAAGAAATTCCACTTGCTGAAAATAAGTGGCCTCCTGAAGCGCCTGCAGCTATTAAAATAGATTTTTTATTACTTATTCTCATGGCTAAATAATTTGCTTTTCTTCATTTAAATTATCAAATCTAGAAGTTGCTTTCTTTGTCTTCCTAGTTAAGGCTAAAAACATACCCATACCAATACCTGTAGCCAAAATTGATGAGCCACCATAACTAATAAAAGGTAATGTCATCCCTTTAGCAGGAATTAAACTTAGATTAACAGCGATATGGATAAGTGTTTGTAATCCAAAAAGTATTATTAAACCTGAAGATGCAAGTTGGTTAAAAAAATTACTCTGATGCATAGATCTAATCAACCCTCTAGAAATCAAAATAAGGTAAAGTACCATTATGGGGAAAGTCACTATTAAGCCATTTTCTTCTGCAATAGCAGCAAAAACAAAATCTGTATAAGCGTCTGGTAAATGGTACTTTACCCAACTTTCACCAATTCCTTTACCAAATAATTGTCCGTTTTCTATTGCATCTATTGCTGCTTGGGTTTGAGTTAATTTAGAATTAATTGCACCACTTCCAAACCATATTTCAATCCAAGAATCTAATCGTGCTGAGAAATGAGGAAAACTATAATAAAAAACTAAAATGGATATCATGGAAATTATTCCAATAGGGGCAATTATTAACCAAGGAAATCCTTGAATAAATATTATGCAAGCAAGAGTTAAAAATAACAAAATTGTCTGACCTAGGTCGGGCTGAAGCATTAAAAGGAAAGATACAATCAAAAAAGCTATAATTGGTATGAATCCCAATACTTTATTATTTTCTAGTCTTGATCTTGCAAAAAACCATGCTGATAAAACTATAATAACTGGTTTAATAAATTCTGAAGGCTGAATAGTAATATAACCCGCTAGAGAGATCCATCGTGAAGCGCCCCCACTAGTTAGCCCAAATAGAAGGGTTAATATAATTCCAAATATACTTATAAAAAAAATAATGAACGAAAACTTTCTTATAAATTCTGGCGATAGAATTGAAATAAGGATCATTAAAGAAATTGATAAAAACAAAAATATAGATTGTTTTATTAAGAAATAATATTGATTAGCATTTAACTGATTAGCTTCAACAGGACTTACAGCCAATGAAAAGAAAAGCCCTATTAAACCAAGAGTAATAAAACCAAATAACATTAACCGATCAACAGTAAACCACCAGTTACCAATCGGTCCCATATTTGTTCTCGAAATTCTTAACATTCCTTCACCAAATTATTAACTGCCTTTATAAAGACCTCTCCTCTTTCATTAAAATCTTTGAATTGATCTAATGAACTACAGCCAGGTGATAATAAAATGACACCCCTTTTATTAGCCTTTGCATCATTATAAGCTGATTTTGTTGCGCGCTCTAAATCTTTAGATAATTCATATTCAAGTTGATCCGGGACAATTTTCTCTAACTCATCAGAAGATGATCCTATAAAAAATACCTTTTTAATATGGTTTGAATCTAGCTGAAGTTTTGAAAGATCATTACTCTTAGAAAGACCTCCTAAGATCCAATAAATATCAGTGAATTTACTAACCGCATAATTAGCTGCTGCTGGATTAGTTGCCTTAGAATCATTTATGAATACTATATTATCTTTACTATGGATTTTGTTAATTCTATGCTCAAGATTCTTAAAATTAAGTAAAGCTTCTATAACCTTATCCTGCTTGATATCAAGAATATCTGTAACTGCAAAAAGTGCAGGAATTAAATCCTTATAAGAGAAATTAGGCAAATCAAATAGCTTATTACTGGAGAATTTATCATTATTGAGTATTATTTTTTTTGGCAAAGGGTTTATTTTTGAAATATAATTCTTATAACCTAATGAATCATTTAGAATTGCAAAATCATTAGATCCTAAATTTGAGAAAATTTTAAGTTTTGTCTTTTTATACTCATCAAAAGAACTATATCTATCAGCATGATCATTTGAAATATTTAACAATACAGCGATATCAGATCTAAATTCATTAAATAGTTCTATTTGAAATGACGAAACTTCAAAAACATAAATTCTTTCTTCATTTATTTCTTTTTGAGATAGAATAGGAAGCCCTATATTACCAGCTAAGCTAACTTTCCTTCCATCTGCTTCCAAAATATCTTTGAGTATAGATACAAATGTAGATTTTCCATTTGTTCCTGTAACGGTGATAATCTTATCCTTAGAATTATTATTTTTATAATTTTGAAAAAAAATTTCAAAATCACCTATGATCTTAATTTTATTAATTTCTAATGATTTTTTTACTATTGGTGATTTATTTTTATAACTAACTTGAATGCCTGGAGATGGAATTAAAAAATTCATTTTTTCCCAAGGCCAATCATTAAGATCTAAAAAATTTATACCTCTTTTAGTTAGTCTATCTCTTATTAAGACATCATCATCCCATAAAAAAAGGTTAGCAGATGTTTTCTTTAACGCTTCATAGGTTGATAATCCACTCTTACCAAGACCATATATAATAATATTCTTACCATCATATTTATCGCTAATAATCATCTACCTTAGTTTTAATATCGCTAAACCTATGATTGCAAATACGAAAGATATGAACCAAAATCTAATAATTATTGTTAATTCTGACCACCCCTTTTGCTCAAAATGATGATGTATGGGAGCCATCAAGAAAACTCTTTTTTTAAATAATTTAAAAGATATGACTTGTATCATAACAGAGATAGCCTCAATCACAAAAACTCCTCCAATAACAAAAAGCAATAATTCATGTTTTGTAATCACTGCAGTAGAACCTAAAACTGAACCTAACGATAGTGAACCAGTATCCCCCATAAATATTTTTGCTGGCGGAACATTAAACCAAAGGAAACCTAAACAGCTTCCTATAAGGGAGAAACATAAAACACTTATTTCACCTGCAGATGAAACATAATTAATATTCATATTATTAGAAAATATATCATTACCAGATAAGTAAGAAATTACAGCAAAACTTGCTAACGTTATTATAACCGGAACAATTGCAAGACCGTCTAAGCCATCAGTTAAATTAACAGCATTAGAAGAGCCTATTATTACGAGACAAGTAAAAACATAATAAAATAATAACCCAACAAGAACTGTACCAGTTATAAATGGAATTGATAGAGAATACCTAAATTCTAAATTTGATTGAGAAGAAATAAGATAAATAATAATCATCGAGAATAAAATTTGTATAGCTATCTTTTGACGAGATGAAAGACCTTTTGGGTTTTGTTCTCTTATTTTTTTCATATCGTCTAAAAATCCTAAGAAACCAAATAACAAGGCGGTAAGTAAAATTATTCCTATATAAACATTGGTAATGTCAGCCCATAACAATGTACTAAAAAAAAAGCTAAAAAGTATTAATAAGCCTCCCATAGAGGGGGTACCTTTTTTTCGTATTATATGACTCTCTGGGCCATCATCTCTTATTGGTTGCCCTCTTACCTGAAATAGTTTCATTGATTCAATAAATTTATAGCCGAAAGTTAAAACTAAAGTTAACGAAGTAAGAATCGAAAAAAAAGCCCTTATAGAAATACTTGAAAAAAAAGATGAATCAATAAAATTAAAGCCCATTATTTCTGTTAAATATAATATCACTAAGCTATCTTTCTAAGTTGTTTATAAGATATAAATTGATTATTTATTTTACTAATATTTGAACCTGAAGATCCCTTTAATAAAACAATATCACCTTCCCTAAGGTAGTTTTTTAGTTGAGGTATTAGTTCATTAACATTGCTGAAGGCTTTTCCTTTTTTCTCAAAATTAATATCTTCCCATAAATACCTCATCTCTTTACCTATCGCATATACAAAATCTATATTGGATAGATTAATAACTTCAGCTAATTTTTTATGTAAAATTTTAGATTGAGCGCCTAGTTCGAGCATATCACCTAAAAAAGCAATTACTCTTTGTGAAGAATCCTTTCTTATTTCATTTAAGGAGTTAATTGATGCTGCCATTGAATCTGGATTTGCATTATAACTATCATCAATTATCGTAATATCTTTATTAAAATAATTGATATTATATTTATTGCCTCTTCCCTTCAAAGGTTTAAATTTTTCAAATTCTTTTATAAATTCTTCATAAGGATTATTAGTTAACTGACAAGCCAGTATAGCGGGTAAAGTATTCAAAGCTATATGTCTCCGTGCAAATGGAACAGAATACTTAAGTTCTTTATGTTCTAATTTTACCTCTAAAAAAGATTGATCAGTATGGGTAATATATTTAACTACTTTAATATTTGCTTTCTTAGAATCTCCAAATGAAAAAATCTTAATATTTTTATTTAAATTAGGTATTTTACCGATTTCGTTCAAAAGATTATCGTTAATAATTAAGCTCCCGCCTTGGGTTAATCCTTTTACAATTGAAGTTTTTTCTTTTTTTATCTCTTGCTGATCTTTGAAATATCCCATATGAGCCTTCCCTGCATTATTAACAATAGCAATATGAGGAGAGACAATTTTTGCCAAATTGGCAATTTCGCCTTTTTTGTTCATACCAATTTCAAAAATTCCATAGTTTGCATTTGTTGGCATACTTGCTAAAGACAAAGATACTCCAATAATATTGTTGTATGATTTTTTTGATTTATGAACCTCTCCAAAAACTGATAAAGAATTTGCTATCATTTCCTTTAAAGTAGTTTTTCCAGAACTTCCTGTTATCGCAATTATCTTTGCGTTAGATCTTCTTCTTGAATGCCGCGCTAACTTTAATAGAGCTCTCAGAACATCATTTACAAAAATAACCTTATCAGAGCTTATTTTAGAAGGTTTATTAGAAATTACAGCGCAAGCGCCTTTTTTTATCGCATCATTAATAAAATCATTTCCATCAAAATTTGGACCAGGCAGAGCAAAAAATATATCTCCCTTATTAATTGTTCTTGTGTCTATAGAAATTCCCGATGCAGACCAATCGGTAAAACCATGGCCGTTAATAACAGTTATAACCTCTTTACCATCCCATAATTTATTTTTCATTTAACTTCCTATTATATCACTAATCACATTTTGATCTGAGAAAGGTAATGTTTTGCTTCCTATTATTTGAACTTTTTCATGGCCTTTCCCGGCAATAATAACTGAATCACCTAACTCTGAAATGTCTAAAGCTTTACTAATTGCTTCAGATCTATCAGGAATCTCAATTCCTGAAGGACATTTATCTAAGATCGCCTTTCTAATTTTCTTAGGGTTTTCGTTTCTTGGATTATCATCTGTAATAATAACTTTATCTGAATAATTTTGTGCGATTTCACCCATTAATGATCTTTTAAAGGAATCTCTATTTCCTCCGCACCCAAATACAAGAATTATATTTCCTTCTGTTAGTTCACGAAGAGAAAAAAGTGCTGCGGTTAATGCATCTGGAGTATGAGCATAATCAACATAAATTTTAGCACCATTTTTAGCTCTTCCACAAAACTCTAATCTTCCCGTAATAGGTCTAAGGTATTGAATTTTTTCGAAAACTTTTTCAGAAGGAACTCCTGAAGCCACTGCTAATCCAGTTGCACACAATATATTCATAGCCTGAAAATATCCCTCTACTTTTAATGGAATAGAAAATTGTCTTCCACTGTATTGGAAAATTATTTCCATGCCATTTTTATTAGGTACAACCCTTCGTAAATTAAAAGCATTAGCAGATTCACCTACTTCAATTACACCCTTTCCATTTTGCTTTATAATTTCTGACAATTCTCGTCCTTCTTCTGTATCTACACAAATCACTGAATAATTATCTTTGGGTAAAATTTCTGTAAAAAGTCTTTTTTTGGCAGAAAAATAATCTTCCATATTATTATGGTAATCTAAATGATCTTGGCTAATATTAGTAAATCCTGCAGCTCTAATTTGTACTGAATCTATTCTATGTTGGGCGAGTCCATGGCTTGAGGCTTCTAAAGCCAAGTGAGTTATTTCTTCCTTATAAAGCCTTTGAAGCATTTTATGTAAAGCTATGGGGTCCGGTGTTGTATAATTTGTATCCTGTATTTCTTCACTGCCTACAATACCCAATGTTCCAATACTTGAAGATTCTAATCCAATTAACGCCCATAATTGTTGTAAAAAATTTGTCGTTGAAGTTTTGCCATTTGTCCCTGTAATTGCGCATATAGTATTTGGAAATTCCGGAAAAGATTTAGACGCAATATTTGACAAGAACTTCCTAGGATTATTTTTTTTTACTACTGGGACGGTTAAATTTTTTGAATAGCTATCAGAAGTAACAATAGCACAAGCCCCTTTGTTTATTGCTTCTTCGATATAATCTTCACCTCTATTAATTTCACCTTCAATAGCAAAAAAGATATAACCTTCTCTTACATCTCTACTATCACATGTTATACCTTTAACTTTAATCTTGTCTGAAAGAGATCCATCTATTTCCTTTAAGCTAATCATTGTATGTAAGCTCTTGCATGGTTTTGATAAAATTCTTTAGATTCATTTTTTTTAGCTACCTTTAGTAATGGGGCAGATAATCTTATTATTTCTCCTGCTGTAGGAGCTGCATTCCAATATGAGGATGATCCTCTGACACCTTTTTTACCTTGGGGCTCATCAAGACTGATAAGTATTATATATTCTGGACGCCACCCTGGAAAAGCACCTACAAAACTAGTTAATCGTCCGCAGTAACCACCTGTAGAGCAAGGCTTATCGGCTGTTCCTGTTTTTCCAATAACCTCATAACCATCGACATCAGCTTTTTTCCCTGACCCAGACTTAACCACCTGTCTCATTACATACCGCATAGTTTCGCTTACTTCTGATGATATTAGCTTTGTATTATTTTTGTTTATATTTTTATTTAAATAAAGAGTTGGTTCAATTAAATAACCGCCATTGACGATTGAAGCCGCTGCAGATACGAATGATAAAGGCACTACACTTATACCTTGTCCAAAAGAAATTTGTTCCATCGACAAATCATCCCATCGCATAGGTAAAGACGGTTTACCCATCTCATAAAGCTCTAAGAATTGTTCATCAAGAATTCCAGTTTCTGATAAAAATCTTTTTTGCGTATTTAGCCCAGTTATTCTAGCTATTTGGGCCATACAAATATTAGATGATTTTATTAAGCATTCGGCCGCATTTAAAAATTGTACTTTACTTTTCTTATAATCTGAGAGACATCCCTTCCGACTTTTATTAATACATTTCCAAACATCAAATTCATCGGATAGTGATATCGTTTCTTCCTCCAATGCCATCGCTAATGTAAATATTTTCATCACAGAACCCAATTCGTAACTGCCCTGAATGGCTCTATTGAATCTTTTCTCTTTAGTGTTTACCGAAGAATAATAATTAATTTTGTTTGGGTCATAATTTGGTAATGAGGCAAGGGCTATTATTTCCCCATTATTTGCATTTAAGATAATTCCAAAACCAGCCTTAGCATCGTATTTATCAATAGCTTCAAATAGCTTTTTTTCAAGATGATTTTGTACATTTATATTAAGTGATAAATCAATTCTTTCAGATTTAATGTTATTTTTGTATATCCATCTCTCAAAACCAGCAGATGAATTTTCTTCAAAATCTCTATTAGAAAAACCTAAGATATGTGAGGCAAGATTTTTATTGGGAAAAACTCTTCTCCATACATTATTAAATTCTACCTCAGCAACACCAGAATTTAGCAATTCATATTGTTCTTTTTCGCTAATATCATTGACCAATTCTATATAACGTCCTTTTGATAATCTTTTTGATATAACTTCTGGATCTTGCTTTAAATAGGGGGATAATTTAATTGCAGCTTCATGAATATCAAATTCTTTTTCGTTTGATCTTTTAACTACAGCAGCCCGCACAGTTCGAACAGTTGTAGTAAGTAAATTTTTTCCACTCCTATCGTAAATATCAGGCAGTGGTTTACTTTCGGATAAAGCGATTGAATTCCTTGGTTGACTTATTACTTCTCCAGGAAAAATTGATAAGAATGTATTTCTAGCTGAGAAAATAGAGAAAAATACAATAAAGAAAACAAGGGCTACTTTTAATCTTTCCTTACCAACATGAATAGGGTTTTTATCTTTTGAACTATTATTATTTAAAGATTTTTCTTGCTTGTATAGATACGAAATATCATCACCAGCAACAATCCTATTTTTTATCTTAAAGTCTTTTGTCATTATTCGCCCTCCTCAATATTTTGAGGAATAATAGTAATTTGATCACCTGAAATTGGCCTTAACCTTAGTCTATCTGAATACTTTTTTGCTAGCCGCTCTAAATTATCAGGGCTAACAATAATTGCCCATTCAGTTTGTAGTTGATCTCTTTTATCTAGTTCAGAGAAGATTTCTTTTTTTAGAGAATTATTTTGCTTTTCTAATTTTATAACTTCATAACTAATTGTGTAATGATAAATATTTATTGAAAGAAATATTAAAAGTAATAAATAGGAAATATATTTTAGCATTCTACACCTCCATACTCTTGATAGTTGTGATTGTTTTTATTTAGATCAAGTAAAAGGCTTGAGCGATAAACCCATCTTAATTTAGCTGATCTGGATCTTCTGTTTTCTTTTATTTCAAGGTTACTAGCTTTTAGAACTCTTCTACTTTCATAAACGAAAGGTTTACTTACATTTTTTTTATTATAATTTTTTTTAGAAACAGAATTATCTCTAATAAAATTTTTAACTATTCTATCTTCGAGCGAATGGAAAGAAATCACTATAAGTTTTCCGCCTTCTGATAGAAATTTTTCAGACGATAAAAGCGCATTGTAAAGTTGTCTTAATTCGTCATTTATATAAATTCTTATAGCTTGGAAAGTTTTCGTAGCAGGATGTATTCTTTTACTTTTCCTTTTATTTGCCTTTAAAATTATCTCAACTAAATCAAAAGTAGTTTCTATTTTTTTAATTTTTCTTTGATTAATAATCTCTTTGGCAATTTTTCTAGAGGAATGCTCTTCACCATAAGTATATATAATATCTGCTAGCAAGCTCTCGCTCGTAGAGTTAATTAAATCATAAGCATTGTCTCCCTTTTGACTCATTCTCATATCTAGAGGAGAATTATGCTGAAACGAAAAGCCTCTATCTGGAGAACTTAACTGCATTGAAGATAGACCAAGATCTAATAAGATACCGTCTACTGTTTTAAACCCAAGAGATGTTAAATAATTTCCTAGATCTCCAAAATCGCCGTGCATTGGATAGAATCTTTCTTCATAAATTTCTTTTATGTCTTTACATAAATCTATCGCAAAAGAATCTTTATCAATTCCAATTACCTTACAATCTGCGCTTTCTAAGATCTTTTTAGTATGACCCCCCGCCCCCAAAGTACAATCTATATAAACCTTTCCATCAGAAGGTTTTAAAATAGATAGAACTTCTTCAATCATAACCGACTTGTGATGAAGCTCTCTATCTAACATCATTCTTCTTCCTTTTGACTATTTGCAAAGCTAAGAGAAGGGCCAATAAGATCTCGATTTTCTAAAGCTTTAATTCTTGCTTTATTTTTAAAATCTTGAAATGCAGAAGGTTGCCACATTTGGAATTTTTGACCCAACCCAGCAAAGGTAACCTTATCTTTTAAGTTTGCATGCTCTATTAAGTTTTCTGGTAAAGATATTCTCCCGTCTTGATCATAATTCAATTGGTAAGTTTCTGAAAAAAGAGCAGTTGTTAAGGCGTCTGTTTCTTCCGCAAATAATTGCATTCTTTCAACGCTTTCTGAAATTTGTTTGATTAAATTCTGCCCCCCTCCATCAATCGACTGAGAGGTAAATGAAGGATATAAATAAACGCCTGCAAATCCTTGATATTCAAGAACAGATCTGAACTGAGAAGGTATAGAAACCCTCCCTTTTGAATCTATCTTGTTTTCTGTATTAGACAAAAATATTTTCATCATCAATTCCTTATAAAAGGCATACGCATGGCGCCATATTATGGGTTATCATGGGATTTTATGGGAGTCAATGGTTTTATTTGGAAAAAAACGCAATAAATAGCTATTTTGTGGATAACTTTGGCAAAAATTGAGTGAATTTGTCAGATGGCTTATAAGCCGGGTTCTGTGTCCACAAAGTGGCGATGATCATTCATCTGGGATTTATGTTACCATAAATCTCTAGCAACCTACCCGAATAGCAAGGAAAGAGACGATTCCTAAAGCCATTCCTATTTGGTCTTGCTCCCAGTGGGGTTTACCGAGCCATGCTTGTTACCTAACATGCGGTGCGCTCTTACCGCACCTTTTCACCCTTACCATAATGGCGGTTTATTTCTGTGGCACTTTCCCTAAGGTTGCCCTCGCCGGGAATTACCCGGCACTGTGTCTCTTGGAGCCCGGACTTTCCTCGCCATTAAAGGCGCGATCATCCAACCATCTGACATTATTTTTCTATTAAAAAACAATGCTTTGGTCAAGCAATATTAAGCAGAAGCACTTGCCCGGTTATTTAATCTTTTATAATAATTTTTAAGATTATTACAATCATCTGGAATATCAATTCCAGGCCACTTCGCAAAATCAAAACAGACTAAAGCAGAAATATCTGCAACGGTATATCGGTCGAGACACATAAATTCTTTATTTTCCATCTGCTTGTCAAACCAATGCAACATTTTAATTACTCTCGGTCTACTAGCTTCTGACCATTCTTTTACCTGATCCTCAAGAGCAGCCATAGCTGGGTGCCCGTGTCTGTATGTATTGGCAATTCCAATCATTAACAATAATTCAATTCTTCTTTGCCACATTTCAATAATTGCT
>CEUA01072537.1_pt1 | contig 14320 bp, 13 predicted proteins | sample 361541 | NCBI WGS metagenome assembly CEUA01 (sample SAMEA2623079, study PRJEB7988) | marine metagenome | isolation source: saline water (ENVO:00002010), including
CCTTTAAGAAAACCTCTTACAAACTTTGTGTTTTCTGCTGCTGAATGGGACTTTTTAGTCCCTTCCTTTAATTCTTTTGCAAGTCCCATATCAAACTTTATTAAATTTGTAAATTTCTTCTGCACCCCAGATGATTCTTCCTTTTGAATCTAAGAATCTATCTCTCATATGTAGTTTATTTTCATAGAGACCAAGTTCTGCATGACCAGTGATTATTTCACCACTTTCTGTCATACTAGTATCAAATTGACCCATCCATGAACTACCATCATACTTTAATATCATATCACATGTTTCATCACGTGTCAATCCACTATAAGTACCACCCCAATGCTCAAGTATAACTTCAGTATCGGATAGTACTTTTAGTTTTTTATTCGTTTTTAAATATGGACTATTCTCTTCTTTCCTACTCCAATGCACAGAATGTATAAACTCTCCATCATCCTCCCATTTTACAAAAACAGATCTGTATAAAGTAGGTGATGATTGTGCTTGTAATTTATTAGACCAAGTTCCAAGTAACCATGATAAAAAATTGTTCATTAGTCGTCGTATACTAAGCACTCTGGCTCGTCAGGATGCATTTCACAGAATAGTTCAATGGCATTAGGATCATGATGATCTCCAGCATTGATCTCTGCTATGTGATGCTCACGATAAGTTTCTAACTCGTGAAGTTCTTCTGCGACATGCCTACGAGATGCAGGACTAGTTGTTGGGTTGTCAAGGATGTCTCTATCTTTTTGAATGTGTTGTTCGATAGTCTTCATAATTTTTGTCTCCGTTACTATAGGTAACTATACTATTATTTATGCTACGGCTGCGTCTTTCATAAGGATTAATTCAGATTTATGGTTACGATTTGCAAACGAATGGGTAATTCCAGCAATAAGATACTTACCACTATAACGCTTATCTGTTATAGGTCTAGTACCAACTTTTTCAACTGATGGTACAATAAGATTAATCCCTTTACCAGCATAAAGATCTAAATTACCAGGTATTTTAACTAACATTTGAATTGCTTTAAGAGATTCTATACGCATATATTGATATGCTTGTAATTCCACTAATTCTTGATAATTTTTTTGAGGATTATCTTTAAACTTAGGATCAAAAATTTGATTTGGCATTACAGTATAACGTGTACGTTTAGGATAATCAACCATACTCTGAACATCTTTATCCATCTGACCATAAACACTAGTAGCCTTTTTAGTGCCTAAATGAGACATTTTTCTCCATGCATTACTAATAGAATAACGATATGCGTCATTCTGCATATCTGTACTCAATCCCATCTTAGAATTAGAAATTGTAACTGGATCAAATCCAACACTATATCCAGACCAATCACCATCCCTTAAACCTAATAAGTAATTTCTCTCTTTTGGAAAAGACATACCTTCAATCCTATATTGATCTCTACCAGCACCTTCTAATTTTTTTGGAGAATATTCATAGGTATATAATTTCACTTTTCCTGTAGTATAATTACTTTTTGACTCAGTTTGATCATTAATATCATCAATCAGATGATCAATTGATGAGAAATTAAATCCTAAAGCACTTTCAAAGAATAAAAACCCATTTTGAAAATCACCACCTTTATTCATCTTACGAATACTACGCTGTGAAATCCAATATATTGTATCAAGTGGTCTCCAATTTGTAGCTATAAAATTCTGTTTATTAAGAGTCTCTTCTATAAATGATCTCTTACTACTACCAATATATTTTTTATCTTTAATAAGTTGTTCTACAACCTCATGAGATTTTGTTTTACCTTCAAATAATACTTCTGAATTACCAAATACATTCTTAACTTCATTTCTTAAATACTCATCAGAAATTGCATTTATAATATAAGTTTCTGTATATTCGTTTGTTTTTGTTCTAGACTGTATTTCATAAGCCCTAAACCAATAAGTTCTATCTATTATAGTAGATTGTACCTGAATTCTAAACTTCTCTGATCCAGTCATAGCACCAAGAACACCACCACTATCCATAATAGAAAGTTGACATTCTAAAGTTGCTAAGGTTATGGTTTCAGTTATTTCTATTCCTAATACATAATCGGAAATATCATAACTACCATTAGCTTCAAGACGTTCACCATCTCGATAAACGCTAACCCTAATATCAACTTCACCAGCTTCTGTTCTTTGTAATCCCATTTATGATGCCTTCTTCATTGGATTTAATAGTGAATTTATTTGCATTGCAGGTGATTGAGTTGTTGCTTGTCCTCCTGCATTAATAAATTTAGGTTGATTCATTCTACCTTGTTGTTGTAATTGGCTTATTGTGGCATATGCTTGTTGTATTGTTTGTTGATTTGCTAAATTCATTTGTTGTATTTGATTCATTGCTGCTTCAATCATATTTCTAGAATTTTTAGCAATCTTTTCACGTGCAGCATCACGTTTTTGAGTCATTCTATCTAGATTAGTTTTCTCCTTTCTAGATTGACTACCAACATTTTGAGGACCACCTCCAGATTGCTCTTCTGAACCACCTCCACCACCACGTGAAATGAGAGCAGTTTGACCACCAGTAGATTTTCCTCCTGCTGATGTACCAAACATTCTAGATGCTTCTGTTTGACTTGGTGAATTTACGCTTCCACCTCCTCCAGTATTAATTCCACCAAGATCAACAGGTGCTGGTGCTCCTATCATAGTATCCTGTGGTCCTACCAAATATTGATTATCTCCTCTTCCTCCACGCCATCTAGAATCATAGAACCTACCATCACTTGACATTTCACCTTGAACAAGACCATTCTGCTTATAATATGGAGGTGCTGCTCTAAATTCTAAAGCACCAGAAACGAATGAATTAGATCTTGATCTATTAGTTTTATTTCTAGTATCTCTTATATAACCTTGAATAACATCAGGTGTTGTTCCTGCCCACTCTGCTGCATCCTCAATACTTCTAATCTGTTTAAATTTATTTGATCCTCTACTAAAAACTCCATGAAACTGGCCAGGTGCAGCAAAAACATCTGTAAGATTAGTTCCACCGTAACCTCCATGTTGAACTCTATTTGCTGCTACCTGAAGTACATCAGTTGCAGATGATCCTCTACCAGCTTCTGTAGATAATGCTGCTGCAACACGTATCTCTTCTTCTGTTGGTGGTTTACCACCTTCAGCCGATTGACCTATATCAGTAGTATTAGATCTCGTATCTTCTTTACCACCACTTGTAAGATTACTCCATGTTTTATTAACCCATCCAGCTATTCCTTCTTGAGCTTGTTGGGTATTATCACCAATGGTTGTAGCACCCATGCCAGGAATTATAGCAGTAATCTTACCAAAGGTATCACCTAACCAATCTTTTGCTCCTGAGAATATATTTTGAAGTCCTGCAAAAGGTCCAGTAGCCTCTCCACCATCAGCAGATTCGCCTCCTCCCATTCCAAACATTCCTTTAGCACCATCAATAATATTACTTAACCAATTACCAGTTTTTTCTTTCTTATCTTCATCTAAACTTAGAGACCATCCTTTACCACCAAAGAAATTTTTAGTTCTATCAAGAATATCACCAAATATATTAGATTTATTTTCTTCCTTCTTTCCACCACCAAAAGTCTTACCTAACCAATCCTTCGCTCCACTTAAGAATCCACCTTTCTTCTCTTCCTTCTTCTCTTTTCCACCACCAAATATATTACCTATACCACTTAACCATCCACTACTCTTTTGATTTTTTGATCCTGCAGTATCTTTCTTTTTACCAAATCCACTAAAGAAATTTTTACCTTTATTAATAAGTCCACCAAGAAAGAATCCAGGAACTTCACCATAACCCATTCTTGAAGCTTCAGAAGCTCTTTCCTGAGTTAAATGTGGATTAACTCTTGTCGCTTTATTATCAATAGGAACTACATAACCAGTTTGATTAGATTTCGTTCCTATCCATTCTGTACCATGAGCTTCAATAGTTTTACCACCAACATCTACATTATATCCAGAATCAGGACCAGTAACAAAACCACCTAATTCATATTTGGGTATTTGTCTACCGTATTCTTTCTTACCCCAACTAAATGGATTCCACCAACTACTCTTCTTCTTCTCAGGTTTATTTAAAAAGTTCTGAATACCAGAATTAGATTTTTTCTTACTACCACCACCAAACAAATTACCTAAACCACCAAAAAATCCACTACTCTTCTTCTCTGGCTCCTTCTTCTTTCCACCACCAAACAAATTACCTAAACCACCAAAAAATCCACCACTCTTGTCTTCTTTTTTAGGTTTAAATAAAAAGTTCTCAATACCACTAGTACCACCACCATATGTGTCCAATTTCTGTTTAGGAGACATATTAAAGAACCGCATATATTCAGCAGTGGAAACCTCTTTTCCATTAATATATGCCTTCCCACTCTTCATATCAAATCTACCACTAACGTCTTGCTTTGACGTTATCTTTTGCATCTTTGGTGGTGGTGTTTTCTCTTTTTTACCACCCAATCCAAACAAATTACCTAAACCACCTAAGAATCCACCACCACCCTTTTCTCTTACTGTTTCCTGTTTACCTCCTTTACCACCTAATCCAAAAGCACTTAAAATACCTGAAAATCCACCACTTTCTTTCCATCCCTTTCTATTATTAAGAAAATCACTATTATCAAGACCTTCAAATATACCACTAAAATCTCTTAGTGATCTTGCAATATCACTATTCAATAAATTATCTTCAAATTCCTTAAGAGCAGGTTTAAACTCGTCTGGTAATTCGTTTTTCGTTAAAATAGTTTGAAGAGTCCGATCAATATCCCTAACACTATCACCTAATTTAGCAAATTCTCCATTTGGATCTAAAGAACTTAAATCTAAATCAGATCTATTATTAATAAAATCATTGAAAGAAGAAGCATCTTTTTGATCATTCTGCTTTGGAGTTTGTATTAAAGTTAATTGACCATTTTCAACTCCTAAAAATCCTTTATCATTAGGTCCAAAAACTCCTTTTAACGGATCCTCTTGCTGTTGGGGTCTTAAATTTAGAGCATCTTGATTACCTTCTAAGGTTCCATCAGCAACTGGTTGTGGGAATAATAATTCACTAACACCCCATAATGCAAGACCACTGCCTACAACTCTTGTACCCAGTCCTAATAGTCCTCTACCTCTTCCCCTACCTAATCCTCTTCCTCTTCCTCTTCCTCTACCCATTCCCATGCCACGACCACCACCAGTAGCAAATGCAATAAGTGCTCTAACACTACCAATAATATCTCTAATTAGTTTATCAGGTCTGAATAGATACTTCATCCCTAAAACAAGAGTACCTATTCCTAATACTGCCTGACCAAATCTGAATACTTTTTCAAACCATCCAGTATCCTCAGATAACATTCCATATAAACCATCAAGAGCATTAGTAACACCAAATTTGGCTATTGCCGCCATAAATTTGACAATAGAACTAACAACCTTAACTGCTGTCTCAACCGCTTCTTTATTTTTAGGATCTGCCATCCATTTCATTATTGGCAGAACAATAAAAAGTTTAAAGAGACTAGAGAACATCTTAAGAAGTCCTTCTAAAAATCCTGGTGCTCTACCTTCAGAAACTTTAGTTAAAAAACCCTTAGCGACCTTATTATCAGTCTTAGCATACTGCGGTTTAAATTTTTTCTTATTCTCAGCCTGTAATAATTCTAATCTTTTAACTTGTATATCATTAATTCTTTTAACAGACTTAGCAATACCATTTACAGTCTCACCTATATTATTAACTCCACTAGTATTTCTATTAATAGCAGATGAGACAGCAGAAGTTTTGCCTGTTTCCTTAACCTGAACAAACTTATAAAAATTAATTTTTGATCCCTTCTGTATAGTTGCCATTTAAACTTTCTGTACTATTGTTGATGGGGTTGTAACTACTATCTGTTGTGTATTATTTATTGGTACTGGTATAGGCATTGGTTGTAGTTTTTCCAACATTATAATAACTGGCATAAACTCTAATTGTTGATTGAATGCCCATTCTGCAGAAACTCCACCCTCTTGACTCCATGATTGTGATTTTGCATTACTTACTACACCAAGAACTCTAGGATCAATACCAAGTTTACTTCCTAATGAAGTTATAGCAGTCTTATAATCTCCACCCATAATAGCATTAACAGCACCACCCAATCCAAATTCCTCAGCTAAACCACCAAGCATAGCCATTGGATTAAGACTTTGCATAACGCCTTTAATACCACCACCACCTTGAACTGCCTCAATAATACCACCTATAGGTGATTGCATGATATTGTCCATACCAGGTATCATACCAAGACCTTGAGATAAAGCACCTTGAAGATCTCCTCCAATTACTTTACCTGCAATTTCTGCAATTGGACTACTCATTATATTTGATACGAAATCATTAGCACCAGGTATCATACCTACACCACTCATTATCGCACCACCAATATCACCAGACATAAGTCCTTGTCCAATGCCCATAATACCTTGACCGATGGTACTATTTGTAAAATTAGTAACAGCATCAGAAATACCCGCATTCACAAAGTCGAATGCACCACCTGCAGCAGCACCAATACCACCCATTATCGCACCACCAATATCTCCATTAGCAAGAGATGTAACAGCATTAACTGCTGCCATAACTGGAGCAACACCAGGAATAAACGATGCTACAGTTCTAACTATAGGATTCTGTGCAACTTGACTAACAGTATTAACAACACCACTAACTGCCTTACCTACACCACTAACAACATTACTAACTGTTTTAGTAATACCTCTAAATACTCTTCCCAAGAAGAAAGGTTTAACAAGTTTCCTTCCATCTTTCATGAAAGGGTCTTCTATATTGGCTAATGGTGTTTTTACAAGAATATTATTAATAAGTAATCTTGCTATTTCTTCACCTAATATTCCACCTGCAAGACCCGTAGCAAAAGCAGGAAAACCACCAAAGGGAGCACCAACTGCTGCACCAGCAGCATATCCGAGCATACCAGCACCTGCTACCCCAATGGAGTTAAGCATAGGTTGACCAAATGCACCATAACTCAATCCCGCTTCAATTATAGTGATAATCTTATCAAAACCAGTTAATTTTCCAAAAGAACCTTTAGCAGACTTAAGACCTGTCTTTAATTTCTTTAAATTATCAAGAACTTTAGGTGAGTCTTTAATCTTACCCAACCTTTTCATCAACTCAGCAGGTTTAAGGTTTTTAGCCTTATTACCCAAGTCCTTCATCATCTTGATAGGTTTGAACTTATTAAACTGTTTTGTAATAGGTTCTATAAGAGTATTTTTAGCTACGTCTAATAATTTACCAGGATTTTTAACCAATTCAACTACATCACCAAAGTTCTTTCTCCATTTCTTTGCTTGGTTTTTAACACCACCCCATACACCACTAATAAAATCATCAAACCAAGCACCAACATTTTGAGCAGTTTTTGTAACAGCTTCTACTCCTTCCCCAACTACATCCTTAACTTTTCCAAAATTTGATTTCGTACCTCCCCAAAGCCAATTCCAAGAATCACCAAGTCCTTTGTTAACCTTTCCAACATTATCAAGTGTACCTTTCTTAAGCCAATCAAAAGCACCACCTGCAGTATCTTTAATTTTAGTCCCTTGCTTTCCCCAATCAATACCTGCAAAAGGATTTTTTATATCAATTTTTGGTAATTTAAATTCTGGCCATTTAAACTTTGGTATATTTAATTTATCACCAATACCTTTAAAAGGATTTTTAAAATCAATTTTTGGTAATTTAAATCCTTTGAAAGGATCTTTTATATTAATCTTCTTAACAGAATCCCAAATTCCACTAAGGAATCCTTTTTTATCACCACCAGTTACCTTTTTATTACCAAATGTCTTACCAAACCAATTTTTTATACCGCTTAATGGTCCTGACTTAGTACCAGTACCAGTTATCTTAGGTTTTTTAAATCCATCAAATATATTATCCCACCAACTTTTTGGTTTAATACCACCAGTTACTTTCGTACCAAATCCAAATTTCTTTTTAGTATTCTTAAACCAATCAGTTAAAGGTTTAAATATCTTACCTACTTTAGATGTTCCACCAGTTATCTTAGGTCCTCTAAAGAAATTTCTCCAAGTCCTTTTTCCTAAATTCTTTAAACCACCTCTTCCTTTAGTAATACCCTTAGTACCTAATCCACCACCAGCAGAAATTGCGTCCTCTGCTCCAAATAATAACTCTTTTCCCCAATTAACGGCGGCAACCATTCCACCAATACCAGCTATGGCAAGAGCAATCTTACCAAATCCTGCTATTCTTTCTCCAATATCTTTATCTTTACCGAATACCTGATCAACAGTATTCATTATACCGCCTGTTAACCAGGAAGCAAATTTGTATATTTTCTCAAAAACAAAAGCAAGTTTATGTAAAAATAATTCTAACTTCTCAGTATTCTCTGGATCTCGCATCCAGTCAAGAACTTCTTTTGTTATAGCAATACTAGCAATCCATCGCAATAATTGAGTAATTGGACTCAATATCTCACTTAACCAACTAAAATCCTTTCCAATAACTTTCTTAACGCCAGTAGTTTTTTTAGGCTTTTTACTAACGTCTTTTAAATCTCTTTCTTGTAGTTTCTCAGCAGTCTGATCTTTTTCCCTTCTTTCTAGTCTGCGTTCTAGTCTTCTTGCTTTTTCTTCTTCTTTTAATTCAAGAAGTCCATTATCGGCAATAGCATCTACTGTTTTATTAATACTTGAAAGAGTTACTCCAAGTCTATTAATAGAATATGTAGTTTTTCTTGCAGCAGAGACTTCTGGAGACTTAGTGGTAGTACCTCCAATAGAAACAAGTTTATATGGTTTTAATTTAGTGGCCACTTTATTGTCTGTTTTTCTGCTGCTCTTTCATGCGTTTTTCCTCTTCTTCTAAGAAATTAACAAGCATTTGTACATATACTTCTTTTTCCCAAGGCATCAAATTATCGATATACTCAATATTCCACTTATGATGATGCATTAATGCGAAATTGCCTTCAAAATAGAATTGCAGTGTTGTATGAAGAAGGGCTATCCGAAAAAACTAGCTAATCCTTCTAAAACAACATCACTTTCAACACTAGTCTTAGGATTAGTTACCTTAACAGTATGTTGAAGTTTAGGCATGGTATCAAAGAAATCTTGAACTAATTGAAATTGCTTACTACTAAGATTTTCAAAAAATTCAACAATCTCTTCTTTAGGGAGATCGGTACAATCATGCACTTCCTCTACATCAGCGATTGATTTTACACAACCAGCTGCCATACCAAATATTTGATCCATTTGAACATCTTGACCTTCAACAAAATTCATTTGAACAAAGGTATCAAGACTTGGATAATCCATAGTAAGAATACAAGTATCAGATAACTTTAATTCCTTCTTATGACCTTTAGTCTTTTTGACTTTAATTTGGTCTAAAGGAATTTTAACTTCTACTTGAGTTTCACCATCATCAGGACAAGTAAGCAGAACGTTAACTTCTTCACCAGCAGATTTAGTACGAATCTGTAGGAATAAGTATTCGATATCAAATGTAGAAAGTTTTTCTACCTCCTGTATATCGGTGCAATTTTTAATAATGTCTTTAATAGCAGTTATGATATTTGACTGATCTCCAGTCTCAGTTGCTATAAGAAGAATTTTCTCCTCTTTAACGAGAAATGGTCTATAATTGACCGTTCTCCCATCAGAGGGTAGTTTCATTTTGTACTTAGGTACATTTAGCTTAGGTAATGCCATATAGTTCAATTCAGTATTATTATTTAGGGAAAAACCTTGAGGGTCGAAAAATACCCCGACTTTTTTTCCCGACTTTTTGGGAACTAAAAGTCGAATTATATATGCGAATTAGAAAAGGAAATTTATAACACTTGTAACTAATGCATTGATCGCACTAGTTTGAAAATTTTGTACAGTTATATTATTTGAAGTATAATCTGCTGAAATATCATCTAACCCAGCTGGAAGTGTAAGTGTATATGCATCTTGTCTCTCATCAAACTTATCTTCACCAAAGAACCTATAGCGTTCATAGTAAAAAGTAATTGGTAAAGTCATTATTTTAGAATTAGCGTTATCTAATTGTATTGACCCTATATTAAAAGGAAACACATTTTGCATCTGCCAACAAGAAGTAATTCTATGCTTTCTTAAAGGTCCACCAGTAGTTTGTGAAGCATTAAATGCAGCTTGTTGTATAGCAGTTAATGGTCCCATAAAATCCTCAAATACTGGATCACCTCCTCCTCTTTCCCATTTAAATACATAAACCTCTGGAGCAGTGTAATGTTTAAAGTAATCAGTATATTGATTAGCATCATTTGCCATCAATGATATCCATCTCTCGAAAAAGATCCTTGTTTTCTGTGATGCAGGAACCTTAAAATTAACTGAAAATTGACTGAAAGTACTTGAAGTAGCATATCTAACAGCAGAACCTACAGATCTAAACGATCCAGTTGTTACTTGTTTACTTGGAAGGTTTACCGTATCTGCAAAGTAATCTAATAAAGTATGCATATCACCAGTTTCTGCCTGTAAATTTCCTCCAGAAACAGCACCAGATGGACGTAATATTTTAGGTGTAGTAAAATGTAATGACCATAGGTTAGTAAAAGATGGTGAATTATCCTTACTAGTTGCCTGAGATATAAACGCCTGAAGTGAGGGATATACTGCTGATGCTTTATTTTTAATAGCCATTATACTTTAAGTTCCTTTTCGGTAATTAACATAAATTCCATTCCATAATCTTTGCAAAATTCTGTTGCTGCTTTCCACTTAGCTTGATTCACACTCCATGTAACAACTTCGGTAACATAACGTTTAGTTACTTTCTTTTGTCGTTTAGGTTCTTTTGTTTGTTTAGTAGGTTTAACTTCAACAATATACTTCTTTCCATTAACTTTTACATAGAAATCTGGATAATATCTATGACGTTTACCATCAACAGGAGATGTATAAGGTATAATAATTTCTTCACTCCCCCATTCTTGTACAGAAGGAGTCTGATCACACCAAAGCATGAATTTATATTCCCACGATGACCTGTAATTTATGTTACGAGGATCACCTTTATATTTGCGAGAAGATCTAGGAATGTACTTTCCTTGTTTATAACGCATAAATACATAGAGGTCACATTATATTTAGGCAGAAAGTTGGCAATATACAAGTACCCATATGAAACACCTGTTCCTGGTGATGGTGCAGCATTAGATGAATCTCCTACACAAGCTATAGATTACGTTTGTTTCCAAAGACAGGAAATGAATTACTCTGATAGTGATAAGGGGTTTGGTACTGGTGCTTTAAGTATGCCTGGTAATGAATTTAATGTTATTACTCATCCCGACAGAGTATACCTTGCTATGCCTCCTCAACTAGGAACTGCATATTCAGTTGGATATCAGGGCAAGAACATGGGTACTTTAGGAATGTTGGCTGGACAAATTGCATCACAGTCACCTCTTAATGAATCTTCAGAAGGAGAGGATGGAGGTGAGGCTGGTAAAATTGCAAAAGCATTACAAGATGCTGCAGGTGCTGTTGCTCCAGAATTTATAAGTTCAGCAGTTGCTGGTGGAATTACAGGTGCTAATCAATTCATGGGACTTGGTGGTGGTTTTGATGCTAATGACCTACAGGCATTAACCAACGGAAGAATATTCAATCCATATAGAGAACAAATATTTACTGGAATAGGATTCAGAAGTCATTCATTTACATTTAAATTGTTTGCAAGATCACCAGAAGAAGCACGAGAAATTAAAGGAATTATAGATTATTTTAAAAAAGGTGCACTACCTCAGATAACAGGAACAACTGATTCAGACAAAAGAGCTTCTAGAGATGATTATAGTGGTGGAATAAGTGATTCACGAACTGATGAAATTGAAGGTGCTCTTAATGAACTATCAAAAAATAGATACTTAAAAATTCCTGATAAATTCGATATTAAATTCATAAGAGTAACAACAGATTCTAATGGTAACTGGTCTTCACCTACACTTCATTTTAGAACAAAAATATCTGTTCTTACTCAAGTAGGTGTTAACTACACTCCAGACGGACAATATAATGCATTCAAACACATACAAAATGAATATGTTTCATCAACTGGAGGAAATCCAACTGCAATGCATGTTCCTGCAGTGACAATGCAACTTGCATTCCAAGAAGCACAACTAGTAACAAAAGACGACGTTAGTCAGGGATATTAATATGTCATACTTTAGTCAATTTCCAAATGTATATGCTGGTGAAGGTATTGGTGATAATGAATCATTTAAATATAGACTTGTTAAAAACCTCTTTAGAAGAGTTAAAGTAAGAGAAGATCTAGAAGAATTTGGTACATTATTTGAAGCTTATACAATAAAAACTGGTGAAACACCTAGTCAACTAGCATATAAAGTATATGGTGATTCTCATCTTGACTGGGTAATACTTTTGGTAAACAATATAGTTGACATGTATGAAGAATGGCCAAAAATTGATTCGGAACTAAGTCAATATGTTAATACAGTCTATAGTGATCCAGATGCAGTACACCATTATGAAACTAATAAGATTACTATCGGAGAAGGTACAGATGAAGTAGAATATATTAAAAAAGGTACTATAGTTAACTTAAGTTATCGTGTTGTAATGCCAGATGGAACAACAAAGACAGAAACAGAGTCAATATACCCAGTAACAAATTATGAGCATGAAGTTTACGAAAATGAAAAGAAGAGGCAAATATTAATGCCAAATACTACAATGATAAACAAAGTAACGGAAGAATTTGAAGACCTGATTGGATATGAATCTCATGTTGAATTAGATAATTCAAATAATAAATTGACTCCTAATAATATAGCATCAAGATTCTTAGATAATGTTGGATTTGTTACTGGAAGTATAGCAGTTGTTGGTCCAACAACTGCAGCAGATACAACTGCTCAAAGTGTTGCAGATGCATTATCAACTAGTACTGCTGTTACTACTGGTACTCCAAGTTCCATAGAATCTCTTGCTAGTACTACCACAACTACCACATCTACTACAACAAGTAGTTCGAGTGATACTACAAGCAGCGACTCTGGTACTGGCGGATACTAAAAAACCCTACAGACAAAAAAATACCCCGAATTTTTTTCGGGGTATTTTTGTAACTAAAAGTTGAAATATATATCAGTCTTGCATGGGACTTCCTGTTTTGTACCGTGCATTGATAAACATACTTTCTATTTCTAAAACATAGTTTGTATTGTGCCACCTAGATTCTTTAATCTCATCCATTGCTGCAGATGCTTTGCAGGGCAGAGGTGGTTGTTGATCGTTGTGAGTAAAAAAATCTCCTGACATTGTATTGTGTTGAATCTTACACACTATTTTATAACGAAACCCTCATAAAAGAGGGTTTCTTTATACTATCTTTCGGTTTACTTAACGATGATTAACCACCAGCAGCATCACATCCAATAGTACCACCAATAACAGCACCTAATGGAATTGCCCACCAGCGTCCGTCATCTCTTGATAGAGCAGCACCAGCAGCACCACCTAAAAGACCACCAGCAATCTTACCATCAGTACAATCATTTGTATCGACCTCCTCGTATACTGTAACTTCTCTACGATAAGATGGAGGGTTAGATGATCTTTGTTGTTCACAAGGAACTTCAATAGTTTCCTTCCATGATCTTACATATCCAGGGTCATCTTCTGTGCCTGGAATATATTCTTCACGATACTCACTTCTGAAACAGGTACGTTCATGTGAATAACCTGCTTGATATTCACCTGCTGTAACAGGTACCGAAGTAAGTAAAAGAGCCGCAGCAAGTGCTAGTTTCATAAATCTCCTTTGTTTATACTATAATTATACCATAAAAAAGGGGGGTCGTAACCCCCCTTGTGCCAGTTTGTAATCAGTCTTCTGATGCTAGTGAAGCAAAGTAAGATAGGGTGTCTTCTGCCTCTACAGGAGGAGCAGCAGCTGCCTTCTCTCTAAATTCTGATACTTCCTTACCCCAATTCTGAGGTGTAACTTCTTCCTCTGACTCATCAACTACAACAGGTGCAGGTCGTGTACCTTTACCAAGTACAAGATTTAATCTTGCCTGTAGTTGTTCATAAGACTTGAAGTTTTTCTTATCTTCAAACTCAGAAAGTGAGTAGGATTGTTTCCAAATGTTTTCCAACTCTTCATCATTAAGTCCACCTAAAGTGGCAGGTGCAGCGAACTCTGACTTATCATAGTTCCAGTACCCATCAAC
>CEUA01101604.1_pt1 | contig 14295 bp, 12 predicted proteins | sample 361541 | NCBI WGS metagenome assembly CEUA01 (sample SAMEA2623079, study PRJEB7988) | marine metagenome | isolation source: saline water (ENVO:00002010), including
GGTAATTACTATCATCCCAAACGCGTTTATGTTTCAGAAAAATTAATTAACGATATTCCTGATAGAGAATATTATGCTGGTTTTGCTGAAATTATTAAATGTGGTCTTATAGGTAATGTAAAAATTTTGAATTATTTAAAAAAAGATAAATCTTTATTTAAAAGGTTAAATACAAAAAATTTATCAAATATAATAATCGAAACATTAAAAACTAAAATCAGTTTTTTTAAAAATGATGTTAAAGAAAAAAATATTAGACTTCATTTAAATTTTGGACATACATTTGCCCACTCTATCGAAATGATTACTGATAAGCTCTTAAAAAAGGATTATTTAAGACATGGTGAGGCAGTTGGTTTAGGAATGCTTTGTGAAATAATGATGGATTCAAAAAAGAATAATTCATTGTTCAAACTTACTGAAATGTTGTTAAAAAAATATCAATTACCTACTCAATTAATTATTCCAAATAAAATAAAAAATAAAATACATTCAGGAATATATAATGGAGTTTTTTTGGATAAAAAAACTAAATATAAAAACCCAAGATATATATCATTAAAAAAAATTTCTTCTCCATTTACAAAAGAAATTACAGATTATGGAGTTCTTAATGATACAATATACAAAATAATAAAATTAAATTGAAAAAAATTGTCATTTTAGATTTAGGTCAAGATATTGAATTTAAATTAAAAAATACTCTAGTATTTCAATTATCGTGTGGATCATGTGATTTAAATAATTGTAAAATTATAAATAAAAATTTTTTTAATGACAGGAAACTTGAAAATTTTAAAAAACAGCTAAATAATTCTTTTTTCAATTTTTATAAATTTTTAAAAAAAAAAAATATAAAAGAAGATATTTTAACTCTTGAAATATTTAATCAAAGAAACGATAAAAATCAGTTATTTAATAAAATCTTCAATACAGTTGAAATTTTAAAATACGCAAGATTAAAAAAGATAAAGAATATAGAAATTATAACAGACGATAATACTTTTTATAATTCATATAAATCAGTTAAAAACAAAAATATAAAAGTTACAAATATTTCTAGGAGCAAATCTTCAAATAATTTCTTTAATTATTTTATAAATACATTTTATTTTCATTTGAAATCGTTGATAATAGTCATTTTAGCAAAAATAATTGGCAATAGTGCTTTAAAAAAAAAACAAATATCTGATTGTTGTCTTTCAATGTTCCCATTATTTTATAAAAAAAAGGAAAATTTGTTCTTTAAAAAAAAATATTTTAATTTAAATTTTCAAATAACTGATGAAACACATCTGGGTAATTCTTTACTAAAAAATTTAATTAATTTATTTAAAATCACAAAAATCAAAAATTGCTTAATGGCAGAGTCTTTAATTACTTTCAAAAGTATTTTTAAAAATTTTTTTAAATCATTAAATAATTATTATTTGATTAAAGAGACAAATAAATATAAATTCATAATTAATGAAATTGATTGTTCTGATCAGTTCAGGAATTTATTTTATTTTTCTTTGCTTAATTTAAATAAACTTAATATTTATAGAACAGGTCTTGAAAATTTTTTGAAAAAAACAAAAATTAAAAAATTTCATTATTATTTATTTGAGTACAATTTTGGTTATTACTTATGCAATTTAATTAAAACATTTTCCCCAAAAACAGTTTTGATTGGATATCAACATGGAATTTACTCTGAAAGACTAATGTGGCAAAATTTATCAAAAAAAATTAATTATTATAATTATTTTCCAAATGAAATTGTTTGTAAATATAAATTTAGCTTTATAGCTTATAAGAAAAATTTTAAAAATTTAAAAATATACCCAGAAAAATCAAATGAAAAATTAAATAAAATAAAAAAATACAAATTTATTAGTAATCAGTATAATGTATTTTTAGGCTTACATGATAGCTATAATACTATTAATGAATTAAGAAATATTAATCAAAAAAATAAATTTATATTAAATATTCATCCAAAGATGAAATATATGAACAAATTAAATATAAAAAATAATATAAAATTTAATTATGAAAAAAGTACCTTTAAGAATAAAAAAAAATTACTTTCCTCAACTTCTACAATGCCTTATCAATTATATTCTAAAGAGAAATTTAACATAATTGTGCCAAAAAATATAATACCCTTAAATCCTAAAATTTTTGATAAGCTAATTTTTAAACCAAACTGATATGTTTAATTTGCCTAAAAATTTAAATGAGTTTGATGTAAATATAAATAAACCATTTAGTATTTTTGAAAAAAAAAACTTTTTTGACCATGAGTTTTTCAAAAAGTTACACAATGAATTCCCTAGTGAAAATTACTTTCATAGCAAACATGATCTAGGTAATAAAAAATACTTAAATAACAAAGATAAAAATTTTTTTATTTTTTTAAGCAGATCTGACTCGTGGAGTAATTTTTATAATGCTATTAATTCTAAAAAATTTTTAAATGAAATATTTTTACTCTGTAAAAAAAGTTTGTTTTCAATAGAAGAGAGAAAAAGAATAAAGAGAATTGATTTTAAAGCTAAAGTCAAACGAGATCTACTTAGTAGAGCAATTAGGAAACTTAAAAATCTATTAGGAATTTACGAGGTTAGAATTGGATTTGAATTTTCTCTTATGAAAAATAAAGATTATATACCTCCTCATAATGACACAGAAAATAAATTGGTAAGTTTAATGGTTTATTTTCCCGAAGAACATCAAGACAAAGATAAAAATCTTGGTACAAATTTTTTTCGATCTACAAAAGAAAACTATAATTTATGGAAAGGTGATATGATGAATGAAATTGAGTCTAAAGAATTTTATAAAAATTATTCAATTTTCTATACATCAAAATTTGAAAAAAATAAACTTGTGGGTTTTTTAAAATCAAGTGAGTCTTGGCATGATGTATCAATTATAAATACTAAATCTAACTTAAGAAAATCATTGAATATAAATCTGTATAAAATTTAAATTAGTTTTTTTATATGATCAGCTAGTCTTAAAGATAATTTTACTATTGTAAATGTTGGATGACAATGGCCCCCAGACCTAAAGGTTGAGCTTCCATTTATAAATAAATTTTCCAATTCATGAACTTTTAAGTTTTTATCTACAACAGAATCATTTGAATTAACCCCCATTCTTGTACCACCTAATTGATGGTTTCCTTTAGTGACATAATAATTAATTGAATCATCATACAAGTAATTATTTAAGGCTATTCTTCCAATGCCATTTGCAAGAAATATTTCACCTAATTCCTCAGCAATTAATCTTGCGCTTATTATTTCTTTAAAGGATCTTTTCCAATATATTTTTGAAAGTGGTATATTTGATGGATCAAGATCGTTTCCAAGACTTATTGCATTCTCTTCTTTTGGTTTTTGTTCCTGTAAAGTATCAATATTTATTTCGTAAACATTTTTAGCCATAATATCTTCATATATTTTCTTAAAATAATTTGGTGCAACACATCTAATTTGTTTAATAAAATTATTTTTTGTTTCTGAAATTTTGAAATTTATATAAATACCCGAATTTAATATTTCATTTTTCTTTAAAAAATTTCTATCTGCTGAAATATAAATTTGATTTTTACAAGTAATAAAATGATTATTTGAAATACCATTTTTTAAAAAATATTTTTTATATTCATTATGCACAACTAAACCTTCCCCAATAGAATAATATGGATGATTCATGTAGTATTTACCAATAGGAAGTTTATTATTTAATAGAGATTTATTTTTTTGTTTTGTCCATAACATTAATCTTGAGTTTTCAATTCCACCACAGGATAAAATATAATATTTAGCTTTTAAATTATAAAAATTTTCATTTTTCAAACATTTTAAAGAGTCAATTTTTTTATTTTTTCCATTGAAATTTAAAAAATTAGTATTTAGCGAAAGATGTATATATTTTGATTTTTTAATATGATCTAAATATTTTTTACCAAATCTAACATTTGACCAACTTAAGTTATAGTATCTTAAATTATTACTAAATTTTTCATTAAAAAATTCATTTTTTAAATTCAGAATTTCTTTTGCTTCGCTTTCATATTTGTTAATATCATTAAGTTTAATTGGCCAATCATCAAAATCATCTTCTCTAAATGGATTACAATTTCCTCCCCATAAGCCAGAAGTGCCACCAAATTGTCGAAGTCTTAATGTTGATAGATCAGGATATTTATCTCCCACAACACTTCCTTTTAAATACTCAGCAGAATTTTTATTATAATCAATATCTCCCGCTTCCAGTATTAAAGATTTAACTTTATTTTTTTCTAATTTAATTGCTGTAGATATTCCAGCAGGTCCACTACCAATAATTATTATTGGAAAAGTTATATCTTTAATTTCTGATAGATTTTTAATTATCATTCATTTCCAATATCCAAATCTTAGAAAATTTTTTCTTAAAAATTTTTTTTCTTCTACGATATAAATTTTGTGAAAAACTTGTTGAAAATAAAAGGATTATAGATGGGAAAGAGAGTAAAAATAATTTTAAAAAGTTTCTCTTATTTATCATGTTGTAATAATATACATTAATATTTTCAAAACAAATATTTAAATGAAGAAAAAAAAACTCATAAAAAATTTTATTAATGGTTTTCTAAAAATATTTAATCTTAGGCTTAATAAAATTACACTATCAAATAATTTTTACTACCACATAGCCCAAACCTTAGAATTTCATAATATAGATTTAGTATTGGATATAGGAGCTAATGAGGGACAGTTTGCAGAAAAATTAATCGACCATGGTTATAAAAAAAAAATAATAAGTTTTGAACCAATAAAAGATGTGCACAAAATATTAAAAAACAATTCAAAGGTCCATGATAATTGGATAGTATATGAAAATTTAGGTTTTGGTAAAATAAATGAAACTAAATTAATTAATATATCTAAAAACTCAGTTTCATCATCTATTCTTGAGATAAATAAAACGCATTTGGATATTGAGCCCGATGCAAGAACAATAAGGAAAGAAGAAATTAAACTAATAACCTTAAACGATTTTTTAAATCAAAATGAATATAAAGACAAAAAAATTTTTGTTAAAATTGATACACAAGGATACGAGGAAAATATTGTATTAGGTGCAGACAAAGTTTTAAATCAAATTGGCGCTATAATGATAGAGACATCAATTTCAAAAGTTTATGATCAGGAAAAAGATTATTTAGAAATGATTAATTTAATGAAAAGTTTTGGATTTCATGTTTGGTCTGTAGAAAGAGGTTTTACTAATAAAAAAACTGGTCAAGTGCTCCAACTAGATATTATATTTGTCAACAGTGATGCAAACTAAATATTTAAAAAGCATTAATTTACAGATATTTTTAATTTCTCTTACTCTATTTTTTATAAAATGGTTTTTTTCATTTTATTTCTATGGATTTGAAGATATTAACATTAAAATTATATTTAACCCCTCAGGTGATTACTCATATTATCCATTCGTAAGCCAGCTTTCCAATTTTAAATTTAACGAAGGTTATAGTAAAATTTTTACAGATCTTAACTATATCGGTTTCCCTTTTTTAGTAATTTTATTACATGCTATTTTTTTTAAAATTTTTAATTTATTTGGTTTTATAATTTTAGAATTAATTTGTATTTATTTTTTTATCAAAATTTTTTTTCATATTTTCAAAGAAATAAGTTTTTCGAATATGTCATGTATATTGATATCTTTATTATTATTTACTATTCCAAGTATAGTTGAAATTTTAAATTCATTTAACATTCCTTATTCCTTAAACTTTAAACAATTATATTCTGGTTTTTATAATTTAAGATTTCCAAGACCTCTAATAACAAATTTATTTTTTTTTAGTTTTATATTGTTTTTAATAAAATACTATTTAGGCAAAAAGCCAGAGTCGAAAAAATTTAATTTATTTTTAGCTTTTATTTTTTTAGGAGCACTTTTTAATAGTTTCTTTTTCTTTTTTATCGTTTGTTCAATTTTATTATTTTGGATTATTATTTTAGAATTAAAAAAAGATATTTTTAAAAAAGAAAATTTAGTATTACTCCTTCAATCAAATATAATTTTATTAATTGTTTGTTTACCTTTTTTACTTCAAATTTTTTTCATTGAACAAGATTATTATTCGAGAATTGGAACATTTACAATTGATAGCGATATAAAGTATTACTTGGGTCAGCATTTGCTTAAAGGATTTTTAAAACCCGAATTCATTGTTATATTAATAAGTAATATTATAATTTATTATATAAATATAAATTTAAATCCAAATAATAAAAAATTTCTTAATTTTTTTTGGTTATTATTTTTTTCCTCAGTATTAGCTCCAATTTCTTACCTTCTATTTATGAATAAAATTACTTTTTTTGGTAATTTTGTTTTTATTATAGCCTTAAGTTCTTTAATTCTTTTAAAGTTTAATATTATTTTATTATTGTTTTCAAAAGTACTTCAAAAAGAAATAAAAAAATCTTTTATATTTTTTATTATATTTTTTTTAATATTCTCAAATTCAATATATTTTTTTAAAAATTCTAAAGTAAGTATGCTTAGCGAAGGAGAGCATTTTAAAGCAAAAAATATTGAAACATTTAGAGATGATTTTTTAAAAACAATAAAGTTTTTAAAAAATAATTCTGATGAAAATAGTTTATTATTAACGAATGATATACATACGCAGCTTTGGTGGATTTTTTCAAAAAAAAAAAATTATTATTTTCCTTACGTTTTTTTTGTTTCTCTAACAGATGATATGATTGAAACGCAATTAATTAATGCTTTTAAATATTTAAAACTCAAAGAAAATGATTTTATAAATTTCTTTAATGAAAATAAAATTACAAATTGGAGAGTAGTAAATACAAACAATTATTTTTTTTTAGGTCATTTAAAATATCAGGCTAATTTTTTAACAAAAAGATCAAATATTAATAATTATCCAGAAAAAACGAAAAAATTTATTTTGAAGCAATCAATTCACCATACCAATCAAGTAATATTGTCAAAAGAAGAAGTAGAAAGATTAAAAGAAAAATTTGCTAATACCGCTTTAGACGAAAGATTAGAACCTGATATTATAGTATTAACAAAAGATAGTAAACTAACTAAAAATTTATTAATGCTAAAAAACTTTTTTATTGAATTTGAAAATTCAAATTTTGTAATATTAAAAAAAAAATAATTTAATAATTAATTTTTTTTTTAAAAAAGCTAAAAAAATTTCTAAACAAATTGAGTTTAAATAAATAAAAATAAATAATTTTCAAAATAATTAATATGCTGATAAATATTAAATTTTGATTATTTTTTTTTCTTATTTTCCATTCTTCAAAAGAATATTTAAAAAAGCTTTCTTTACTAGATTCTCCAAGTACACTAAATTTTCCCGTTACATCATTTCTTTCCATTGCAATACCTTTAAGATTTAATTTGCATATAAGTTTATAAATTAAATCATAGTCAGCATGTAATTTGAACTGCTCATCATAAAGTCCAACTTTTAATTGAGCATTTTTTGATATAAAAAACCCTGAAGAGTGACTGGGATAAATATTAAATTTCCATTTAATTTTTTCTTTTCTAAATCCAGATAGCAATCTGTCTTTTTCAACAGATCCAAAAACAAAATCTACTTCATTTTCAAAATATTTTTTTACTAGTGATAATGCATTATTTGTCAAAGTGTCATCTGAATTTAAAATTCCAATTATATCACCTGAACAATTGCTAATTCCTTTGTTTATTGCATTAAATATACCTTCATCATTTTCAGAAACCCATAAGTCAATTGATCCTTCATATTTTTTAATTATATCTAAAGTGCCATCTTTAGAATTGCCGTCTATTACAATATATTCAATATTCTCATAATTTTGTTGAAGGACACTGAGAATTGTTTTTTCAATTGTTTTTTCAGAATTAAAAGAAACCGTTATGATGCTTATCAAAGGTTTATCTTTGATAGATGATTTATAATAATTTTTTTTTCTTAAGCCACCACTGTTACTAAAGTTTAATCTATTTGATGCAATATTCTTATCTAATTTCTCATACAGTAAATTTGGCTTTATCTGTTTCAAGTTTTTTTGAGTTGCGTAAATGGTTTTAGTATTCATCAGATTTAATTTGATTAATATTCATCTAAACTATATATAAACGATTATTTATTATACATTATAATATATCTTATTTAATGAAAATTTTAATTACAGGATCTTGTGGGTTTATAGGATTTCATATATCTAAATTTTTTCTGGAAAAGAATAATTTAGTTATAGGTATAGATAATTTAAATCCCTATTATTCAGTAAAGCTTAAAAAGGATAGACTTAAAGAATTAAAAAAATATAAAAAATTTAATTATTTCAAGATTGATTTAGAAGATAAAAATAGAATAAATAAAATTTTTTCAAAATATAAATTTGATTATGTTTTCCATATGGCTGCTCAAGCAGGAGTAAGATATTCAATAAACCAACCACGTAAATATATAGACTCGAATATTAATGGATTTTATAATATTTTGGAGGCATCAAGAGATTTTAAAATTAAAAGGTTATTTTATGCTTCTTCAAGCTCAGTTTATGGAGATTCAAAAAAGTTTCCACTTAAAGAAAAGTGCTCACTGTTTCCTAATAATACCTACAGTCTAACAAAAAAATTTAATGAAGATCTGGCCAATATTTTTAACAAATATTATAATATTAAAGTTACTGGGCTTCGTTTTTTTACAATTTATGGAGAGTGGGGAAGGCCAGATATGTTTATTAGTAAATTAATTTTTTCAAATTTAAAAAAGAGCAAATTTATTTTAAATAATTTTGGCAATCATTCTAGAGATTTCACATATATCGGAGATGTTGTTCAAATATTGTATAAATTAATTAAAATTAAAAAAATTTCAAATAATGAAGTTTTCAATGTATGCTCTAATAATCCAATTAACCTACATAAAATAATCAAAAATCTCGATAAGATTATGGGCAAAACCAAAATACAGAAAAGGAAATTACAACAAGCAGACGTGATCAAAACTCATGGATGTAATAAAAAAATAAATAAATTAGTTTCTTTTAAAAATTATACAAACTTTGAAAAGGGATTAAAAAAAACTATTGAATGGTCTATAAGGTACTATCAAAAATAAATAAACTTAGATATTATTTTTGAATATTGTTTCATATTATAATTGTAATCAAATCTATTAAGATTTTTAAAACCAACTTTAATTTTATTTTTTAATTTTTTTTTGTTATTTATATAATATTTAATTTTTTCTGCCATTTTTTTATAGTCACCAATTTTAATTAAATCACCTGCTTTTCCATTAAGTAAAATTTCATTTGGTCCAGTAGGACATTTTGTAGAAATAATATATTTTTTTAAAGTTTGGGCTTCCAATAAAACATTTGGTAAACCTTCAAATTTAGAAGTGAATAAAAAAATATCAGCAATTTTAAGATATTTATGAGGGTTATTTTGAAATGGAATAATTTTAACTTTAGAAATTAAATTTTTTTCAAAAATATATCTTTCAAGTTTATCTTTGTTAGACCCATTTCCTATAATTAATAATTGAATTTTTTCATTTTTTAGCAAATTAATAGATTTTAATAAGGTATCGTGATCTTTTTGATCCACCAATCTTCCTATTGTTAATAATTTTAGATTTTTTTTTTTAAAGAATTTTAAATTTATTCTTTCTTTACTTTTTTTAATTATAGATGATTTGTTTAAAGGATTGTATATGACGAAGCTTTTAATGCCAAATTTTTTATCAAGTTCACGTTTAAATTGATAACTGTTAACTAAAACTTGGTCAGACAATTTCAATAAAGTTTTGTATAGGAACTTTTTCAATGAATTTTTAGACCATCCTTCAGATGATGAATTAGATCTAGTTATGATTTTATTTCCAAATAATTTTGAAATAATTGTGGCATATGCATTCGCTTGAAATGAAAAAATTAAAGTTTTTCTATTAAATATTAAAAACCAAAATAAATAAATTAAACATATAAAATATTTTGGATATCTTGAATTAGATTTCCAAATCTTAGAGTTAGGTCCAATTATTTTAATCTTATTATTTAAATATTTTTTAATAGATTTATCGACTGTAATTACTGAAATATTTTTAAAATTTTGAGATAAATTATTAGATATTAAAAAAAAATTTTTTTCTACACCACCGCCCATTTCTACAGAAGGCATAAAAATTAGTAATTTTTTCTGATTCATTATTTTTTTTATTTACAATTTATTTATAGTAATTAGATTGATTATTAAATCAAAATAACAAAGTTCTGAAACAAAAAAAATTATTATATTACTGGTCACCACACATAAATGACAACGTTGCTACTGTCAAAGCAGTTTTAAATTCTATCAAAAGTTTAAAAAGATATTCTACTTTTTACGAAGTAAGTTTAATAAATTCTTTTGGAGAGTGGGAAAATTTTAAATATGAAAATAAAGAAATAAAATTTATAGATCTATTCTTAGCAAAAACTATAAATTTCAAGAAAAATATTTTTGGTTTTATTAAATCTAGATTATTTTATTTATTTGTAGGTTTTTTTTCTTTTAAATCACTTTATAATTTGATTAAAAAAAATAAACCTGATTATTTAATAATCCATCTTTTAACTTTTATACCATTAATATTGTTAATTTTTTTCAAATTTGATACTAAATTTATTTTAAGAATATCTGGTTATCCAAAATTGAATTTTTTTAGAAGAACACTCTGGATGTTAATTTCAAAAAAAATTAATAAAGTATTTTGTCCAACTAAAGAAACAATGGAACTATTAATTAAAAAAAAAATATTTCCAGAGAATAAATTTTTATTATTAGAAGACCCAGTAATAGAAATATCAAAAATTAACGAATTGAAAAAAAAAAGTATTCCTAAAATATTAGAAGGTAAAAAATTTATTTTAGCAATTGGAAGATTAAGTGTCCAAAAAAATTTTCAGTTATTATTAAATTTCTTTAAATTAGAAAATGAAGAAGATCCTAATTTATATCTTGTGATTGCGGGAGAAGGTGAGCAGAGAAAAGACATTGAAAATTATATAAATAAAAATAATTTAAATAATAAAGTAATTTTATTAGGCTATGAAAAAAATATTCATAATTTATTTAAAAAATGTTACTGCTATATTCTAACATCTCTTTGGGAAGATCCAGGTTTTGTAATAATTGAAGCAGCTGCGAATAATGCAAGTATAATTTCAAGCGATTGTTCAAGTGGACCAAAAGAAATTTTATCTAATGGTAAAGGAGGAATTTTATTTAAGTCCGGAAGTGTTGACAGTTTAAAAGAAAATTATGTAAAATTTAAAAGTTTAAACGAGAAAGAAATTTATCTTCAAAAAGTTTGTTCTAAAAAAGTATCAGCGAATTATACAAAATTTCGCCACTTTAAAAAATTAAACAGTTTTTTTAATGAAGCCTAAAAATATATTAATTTCTGTAGTTATTCCTTATTTTAAAAAAAGAAAATATATAAACAGTTGTATAAAATCAATTTTGAAACAGAATCATAAAAAAATTGAAGTGATTATTGTTTATGACGATGAAAACCGTGAAGATTTAATATATTTAAAAAAAATTTTAAAAAGAGATAAACGTTTTAAAATTGTTCTTAACAAGAAAAATCAAGGTGTTTCTATCTCTAGAAATATAGGAATTAAAAAAACTAAGGGAAAATTTATTGCTTTCCTAGATGCAGATGATTTATGGGAAAAAAATAAACTTAAATTTCAATTGAATTTTATGATCAAAAATAAAATAGATATTACACATACTAATTATAAAGTAATTAATGATGAAAATAAAATTATAAGAATAATGAAAGTTGAAAAGTTTCTAACATTTAAAAAATTACTAAATTCATGTGATATTGGCTTATCTACTGTTATGATAAGTTCTAGAATAAAAAAGCTTATAAGTTTTAAAAAAATTAAAACAAAAGAAGATTATATTTTGTGGTTAAATTTATCAAAAAAGTATCAAATAGTAGGAATAGATAAATTTCTAACAAAATGGAGAAAATCAGAAAATTCACTTTCTTCATCAACAATTCAAAAAATAATTGATGCATACAGAGTTTATAATAAATATTTAGATTATAATGTAATATATTCAGTTTACAGAACTTTTATATTATCAATTAATTATACTTTAAAATTATTTAAGCAAAAATTTATTTATAAAAATGTTTGATAGATTAATTTTTAATAATTTATATTTTGAAATAGTATTTTTAGCTTTAGTATTTATATTAATTAATTTAATTTTGAAAAAAAATTCAGTTCTTCTAGATAATGTTGAAAGTTCAAACCATAAAAAAAAAGTTTTTAGCAATTTAGGAACCCCGTTATCAGGAGGATTATTATTTATTATATTTTTTTCAATATATTTTTTTAAATATAATTTTAACTTAGTTATATTTCTAATATTAATGTACTTAATAGGATTAATGTCTGATTTAAATTTTATTAAATCTCCTAAAATTAGAATTTTTTCTCAAGCATTTTTAGTTGTGATATATATTGCTTTTACAAAAACACAAATAACAACTCTTAGTGTACCTTTATTTGATGATCTATTAAAAAACTATTTTATAAACATTTTTTTTGTAACTTTTTGTATTCTGATTTTAGTAAATGGATATAATTTTATCGATGGTATTAACACCCTTGTGATTGGAAATTTTATTTTATTTGTAGGATCAATTTTACTTTTATCAAATCAAAATGATTTATTTGTTGACTTTAATTTTTTATATTTAATTTTAATAATTTTTCTAATTATTTTTTGCTTTAACCTAATAGGTAAATCTTTTCTTGGAGATTCAGGAAGTTACTGTATTGGTTTTTTAATTTCTGTAATTGCAATAAGTTTTGCTTATAATAATTTTAATAAAGTTTCTCCTTATTATATGGCAGCTTTATTATGGTATCCAGCATTTGAAAATTTATTTTCTATAATAAGAAGAATTTTAAATAAAAAAAAACTTTCTAATCCAGACTCTAAACATTTACATCAATTGATATATTTACATTTAAGTGAAAAACTTGGTATAAAAAATAAACTATATTTAAATTCTTTAACAGGAATTATTATTAATTTGTTTTTAACAATTTCAATATTTATTACATTTTTTGTTTATGCTCACACAATCAGTCTCGTAATATTGATTTTGGCAAATGTATCAATTTACTTATTTTTATATTATTATTTATATAAAAAATATTAATTCTATTATTTTTTTTTGAAATAAATTTTTAAAAAGAAAAGTTTAAGCAAACCTATCATTGATTTAGTTATTTCTTTAACACTTACACTGCTTTCTCCTCTAATTCTATTTTTAAAAATTGATTTAATTTCATTTATTTTAAATTTATTCAAATGTAAGCTTAACAAAATTTCACTTAATATAATGAATCCATCACCAATTTTCCCACAATTATTTACACAGTGGCTAACTGCTCTTTTTGAATAAATTCTATAACCATTTGTGTAATCTGATACTGGAATATTCAAAACAATTTTTGCCAAGGTATTAGAAAAATAAGAAAATAGTTTTCTAGACATTGGCCAGTTAATTATTTTGCTATCTTTCAAATATCTACTTGAAATAAGCAGATCTGAGTTACTTTTTAAAAAAAAACTTATATTTCTTTTTAACTCTGATGGTCTATGAGAAAGATCAGCATCCATTTCTACTAATAAATGGAACTTCTTATAATTTTTTTTTATAAAAAACTTCATACCCTCTATTACAGCGGATCCTCTTCCACTTTTTTTTGATCTCTTAATAAAATAAATTTTTTTTTTAAATTTTGAATTAAAAATTAAATTCTGAGTTAATAAATTATCTGAATCATCAATAACTAATGGATAAAAATTATATTTTTTTGATTTATTTAGAAATATTTTATTTAGTAAATTTAATATATTTTTATGTTCTCGATAAGCTGGAATTACAATCAATATATTTTTCATAAAAAATATATTATTTAATTTGAAAAAATAATTTAATCATTTTTATAAGTATCATTGAACCATCTTTAAATGCATTTACTTTTTTTTTTCCAGCTATTCTTTTTCTCTCAAAAGAAGGTGTCGAAATAAGTTTATTATTTTGTCTTTTTGCTGTTATTGGGAGTTCAACACAAAAACTGAAGTCTTTTGAAATCAGATTTAATTTTTGTGCATTGCTAGTTTTTCCAATAACAAAAGTATATAAAATATCAGATATTTTAAGAT
>CEUA01210860.1_pt1 | contig 14276 bp, 13 predicted proteins | sample 361541 | NCBI WGS metagenome assembly CEUA01 (sample SAMEA2623079, study PRJEB7988) | marine metagenome | isolation source: saline water (ENVO:00002010), including
TTAATGCGAGCTTGACTTGACCGTAACCGGGACCCCCAAGTTCTGGTCCAAGATGACACGCCCACAGCTCGCGCTCCTGCACTTGAGCTTGGAGAGGTTTGATGATGTCGTTCCGCACAGGATCTGTGAGGTCGTATGGCGAGGTGATGATGAAATCGAGTGGCTCGATCTCTTCGCGAACAAAGTCGTCGATCCAGTCGAGCTGTTCCTGAAAGTCAGGGTCGGTTTCGAAGTTCCAGGTCATGACGCCTCCTAATGGTCAAATTTGTCTGGTTGTCAGCCTGCGGCCCAGCCCGCGCCACCATCGACTTTGAGTATCGCGCCGGTTGTGTAACTTGATGCCGCGCTTGCGAAATACAGGGCGGCACCGACAATTTCGTCGGCCTCTCCGCCTCGTTGCAAAGCAATGTCTGTTTCGGCCTTCGCGTTGAATACTTCCATATCCCAGGCTTTTGAGATATCAGTCAGGAACGGGCCGGGCATGATGCAGTTGACTCTGACCTTGGGTCCGTATTCACGAGCAAATGACTTGGTTATTGCATGAACTCCGGCTTTTGCTGCGCCATATGCGGTTTCATTAGGTGTGGGTTCAATTGCAGCTACTGAACTGACGTTGATAATTGATCCGCCTTCGGCGTCAAACATACGTTTACCGAATGCTGCGGAGAGCCGGAAGGGTCCTTTAAGGTTTACGTCCATCACTTTGCTGTACAAATCTTCTGTTACTTCGTACAGAGATGGGTAGAGAGGTGACAAGCCGGCGTTATTCACTAGCACGTCACATTGACCGAATTCGCTGTACACCGTTTCGCATAAGTCATCGCACTGGTCCCAGTAGCCGACATGGCACGCAACAGGTATTGCTCGGCGTCCCGTCGTATCTTTAACTTCTTCGGCTAATTCTTCGCAGGCGTCGATCTTGCGCGAAGCAATGACTACGTCTGCTCCATGTTGGGCGAAGGCCAAAATCATTTCGCGACCCATGCCTCGGCTGCCGCCGGTGACGACTGCCACTTTGCCGGTGAGATCAAATAAATCAGACATTCTTTCTCCTAATCTCAGCCTGACCAGCTGTTCCAACTAATCACAGTTTCCACATCAGGCCTTGATGCTGGTTTGAAGTCTGTGCCTTGTGTGTACGCGACGGGGCTTAACGCCCACTGCTGCACATCGTCAAACGGGATACCCAAAACGTCTGCTGCTTCTTGCTCATGCATCAGGTGCAGAGTTGTCCAACAAGTTCCGAGACCACGTTCACGGGCTGCGAGCATGAAACTCCAGGCAGCGGGAATGATCGAACCGGCCGCTCCCGCAGTTTCGTTTCGACCATTCATGCAGGGAATGAATAGCGCTGGACTGCGATGCATGTTGTCGGCAAGGTAGTCAGCCGAATTCGCCACCCGTGTTTGTTGCGCGTCACGTTCTTCGCTGATTCCAGCACTGACTCTTCCCGCATAGACAGGAGAGTCTTTGTACCACTCGAATGCTTTTTTGTAGATGGCACCAATTTTTTCGATTTTGGGTCGGTCAGTAACCAACATGAAGTGCCAGCCTTGAACATTGGAGCCCGTTGGCGCCTGGATAGCCGACTGCACACATTCTCGGAGCAGGTCATCAGATACGGGACGGTCGAAATCGAGTCGTTTTCGTACGGCGCGAGTTGTTTTTAGGAGTTCGTCTGCGGAAAGTCCAAGATTTGTCATGACCGGACACTAGTCACAGAGTTGCGCCAATGCTTTTGGGAGCTAGCAGGAAGGGCCAGATTCATTTAAACCGTTCAGAGCCCTATCTACGGCGGCCATTACGTCTCTAGCATCTATTAGGCGTCCCAAATCACCTTCAACTGCTATCAGACCCTCTTGTATGGCTGTCAGAGCGCTCAGAGAGCCCTGACGCAGCTCCTCTGTAACATCTTTGGTTTGACGTAAGGTCACGTCGGCAGATTCGACTTCACGATGCACTGAAGCTCTTCCATTGGCTAGCACGATGCAATGAGAAGATTTTTCAGAGACATAAGCTACGGATAGATCTATTTGTCCGCCGTCGACGTCTTCTAGGGCTCTATTTGCTGCCTCATGCCACTCATCGCTGAGAAAGTCCACGTAACTGAGCCTACGCTCCTTGTTGTGCCTATCGACCCAATCGATGACCTTCCTCATCACCAAGCGTCATCGTTAGTTGAGCAATGGCAGTTCGATTTTTGGTCACAGGAACATGACCTCGGGGGATGGACCCACTTCACATACGACCATGGTTCGCGTAAAGCGTGGTATGTGACAGCGCTTCTCGGTGTTGACCGGCGATTAGTGCTTGTCGTTGACCCAAAAGTTCCGATTCCTCAACTGACTCAATACTTGGAATTTCGGGCCGAAGGCATATGGGCTCAACATGTTTGTGAAACACCACTAGAGCATTGGACAGTTGGGCTTGAAGCTTTCGGAGTCACACTGGAAACTGCTGAAGATGCCATGGGAAACCAGTGGGGTAAACGGACCGGTGTCGGCCTCGACCTCGAATGGGAGCGAATCGACGACCCAGAAATTAGTGGCCGTGGATTCTCCCAGCGATGTTCAGTCAGTGGCGAAGTCCTGATCGACGAAGAGGTTATTGATCTGCATGTTGAGGGATGGCGTAGTAGAAGTTGGGGAGTCGACCTCGGGTTGGTTGATCACCCAACTGGCAACGGTATCCACATAGATGTCGGCGGTATCGTTTTGACCGTCGAACCCGATTTTACGGGCCAACAATGGGGCGGTCACCTGTCTAGGTGAATTGAAAGCCATTTGGCCCATAGGCTGTAGGCGTGAACTTCCCCAATCGCCGCTTACGTCGACTGCGTCAAACACCGTCGCTACGTCGACTGGTGGCCGAAACTCGGATAGCAGTAGATGATTTGATCGCTCCTCTTTTCGTCCGGGAAGATATTGATGAACCACAACCCATAGCGTCTCTACCGGGGATCATGCAACATACCCACGACTCTCTCCGAGCCGAGGTAAAAGAGCTTGTCGGTTTGGGAGTCCCAGGAGTCGTCCTTTTTGGATTACCGGCCCGAAAAGACCCGACTGGATCCGAAGCATGGAACCCAGACGGGGTTGTGCAAGTTGCTCTAAAGAATCTTCGAGACGATCACGGCGACAGCGTTGTAGCCATCGCAGACCTGTGCGTCGACGAGTACACCGACCATGGACATTGCGGAGTTCTTACCTCAAACGGGGGAGTTGATAACGACGCCACATTGGAGCTCTACCAAAAAGTTGCGCTTGCTCAAGCTGAAGCTGGTGCCGATATGGTCGCCCCATCGGGGATGATGGACGGCCAAGTTGGCGCCATCAGACAAGCCTTAGACGCCAACGGGTACTCACTGCTTCCAATACTCGCCTATTCAGCAAAATTTGCTTCGGCTGAATACGGGCCGTTCCGAGAAGCAGTTGATGTCACGATCGCTGGAGGCGGGAACCGAAAGAGCTATCAGCAAGACCCAGCTAATGGTAGAGAAGCCATGGAAGAAATTCGGCTCGACATAGCTGAAGGTGCAGACGTAGTGATGGTGAAACCAGCACTTGCCTACCTAGATGTCATCGCCCAAGCACGAGCACAATTCGACGTCCCTCTCGCCGCTTATCACGTATCGGGTGAATACGCGATGCTCAAAGCGGCCGCACAAAACGGATGGATCGACGGCCCAGCCACAGCTTTAGAACACCTCACTGCGATCAAGCGAGCTGGGGCAGACATGATTCTTACCTACCTCGCCCACGAAATCGCAGAAACACTGCAATAACTCACCGACAATCAGGTAAATCATTGACTGTTTGGCTGCCCATTCATTGCTTGTCGGTGAAAGAATAGAACGATGCCGACCGAGCTAACTCGCCGTCTCACCGCAGAGTTTGTTGGAACATTCTTTCTCCTGCTCGCCGTCGTTGGATCCGGCATCATGGCAGAAAATCTCAGCGACGACACAGGGATCCAACTACTCGCCAATAGTTTCGCGACAGCTGGCGCTCTCACCTGCCTCATTCTTACTTTTGGGCGAGTCTCGGGCGCCCAGTTCAACCCAGTCGTCACCTTGTGGGCCCGGCTTGAAGGTGACCTCAATAACAAGACCGCACTGAGCTACGTCGCTGTTCAAACAGCAGGCGGCGTCTTCGGGGTTATCGCGGCAAACGTCATTTTCGAACTCGATGCCATCTACTGGTCCACCAAAGAACGTTCTGACCCATCCCTCTGGTTGTCAGAGATAATCGCAACCTTCGGACTCATGATGGTCATTATCGGCGTCGTACGATCACGGAAAGACCATTGGGTAGCTGTGTCAGTTGCCGCCTACATCGCTGGCGCCTACTTCTTTACATCATCAACAAGTTTCGCTAACCCGGCTGTCACCGTGGCGCGCACGTTCTCCGACACTTTTGCTGGTATCGATCCCGCTAGCGCGCCAATGTTTATCTTCTGCCAGTTTGTTGGCTGCTTTTTGGCGGTCGCCGTCATGCGAGTTACCCACCCGAAATGACTCATATGCCTTCTGTTCTATTTGTGTGTGTCCATAACGCCGGGCGCAGTCAAATGGCTGCCGCTCTACTCAACCATCATGCAATGGGTCGAGTTGAAGTTCGGTCAGCTGGTTCAGCGCCGAAAGAATCTGTTAACCCTGCAGCGGTTCGAGCACTTCAGCAATGGGGAATCGATATCACAGGAGAAGAACCCAAGATCCTTGATCCGCTAGTAGTCGAGAATGCAGACGTTGTCGTCACTATGGGCTGCGGTGACGCTTGTCCCATTTTCCCAGCTACACGATATGAGGACTGGTCGTTGGAAGATCCAGCCGGCAAATCGGACTCTTCTGTGAAAAAAATTCGAGACGAGATTGATCAACGAGTCAGAAGCTTGTTGTCCGAGTTGATCGACTGACCGGGACGAAAGTCACCTCTCTCATATACTCGTAAAATTCCTACGCATAACCCCTGGAGCGCGATGTCGTTACGTACTTTCCTATTAATAGCGGTAACTGCATGTTTTCTTTGTGGAGGATGCTCATCAGATGGTGGTGTTGAAGTTTTAGATAGCGCAGACGAGAACCAGATTCTCCTTCCGTCACAGGAACTCACCGCAGTAGGAATGACCGAAGCAGCAGCTAAGTTGGTAATTGAGGACTTGGGATATAGCTGGGTCATAGCCAGCGAGGACGGGGTTGAATTGCTCCCCGGGCTGGAAGTTCCGGGTCGATTCAACTTGCACGTCATAGATGGAATCGTGGCTCGACAGACCGTTGATGGAGTGAAGCCATATATCAATGTCAATGCAATGGACACCGTGGAAGCACAGGACCTGATAGCGGCGAATGGCTGGACATACAGGGTTACGGTTATTGATGGAGTCCGAGTCATTGAGGATGATTCTCGAGTGCCTGGCAGGTACAACCTGTGGGTGACTACAGGCGGCAAGGTCGTCTATCACGAAATCGACGTAGTCCGGGTTGATGAAATTTGGGAACCAGGTGTCGCCGATTAAGTTTCTAGCTGCGTAGGTCGAACGCTACTTTTATCAAACCACGAGGTCCTGCTTGGGCTGCATGTTCAATAGCAGTCTGATATTCCGATAGCGGGTATAACTCGCTGACCAATTGACCCAAATTGAGGTCCGTCACCATTTCTGCGGCTAGTTGAAATGTGTGGGTATCTCCATGGGAATGTTCAGTGCCATAGCAATAGGCGCCTACGAGTTCAGTTTCGCGATGCCACAAAGCGGTGAGGTTCATGTCCACCTGGTTAGGCATACCCAACAGCACCACTCGGCCACGTGGACGGGTAAACGCAATGGCGTCACTAAGAGAGTTAGAAGAACCGACGGCATCGATAGTTACGTCAACGCCGGATCCCAAGGTTGACCCGATAACGCGAGTTCCTGCTGCTCGGCGGATAGCTCTGCCAAGTTCCTCAGGGACCACTGTCAGATCAGCACCGAGAAGTCGGGCTGCTTTGTGTTGGTGCGGATAGCGGGCGGCAACAACAATCGCGTCAACTTTCGTGAATTTCCGTAACGCTGCGATAGCGGTGAGACCCATGGTTCCCGCGCCGATAACCGCGACGGTGCTGCCTTCGGAAACGTTGCCTCGCAATACTGCGTGAACGCCTGCAGCTGCGGGTTCGATCATGACCGCAGCTTCATCAGAGAGATCATCAGCGACTGGGTGTAGTTGGCTGCTGTGCGCAGCGAAGACCTCTGACCAACCGCCGCCTGTGCTTGCACAAGAACCTGTCTGTAAACCGGGTTCAAGATCACCTGAGACAAGGTGTCCGTAGTCGTTGCCGTCAGCTTGGGCGGCACCAGGCCAAGCAGGTACTTCACCCCGAGTTTCCGGTCCCAAGACGGGCTCAAGAACGACCCTACTCCCATCTGCTCTTTCTCCGACCACTTCATGACCAGGGATAAAAGGGAAAGACGCTAACGCTTCGAAATAGCGAGAAGCTTGACCATCAATCGTCGCCAGGTCCGAGCCGCAGATACCCGCGAGACGAGTCGTGACATGCTCCCAGCCGTCGCCAGGAAGTTCGGGCGGGTCGAGTTGCGTCAATTTTAACGGCCCGACTGCGGCGCCAGCGCCAGGTTTCAGCCGCGACGCCGCCATTGCGGCAACGTATCGAACCTCTTTTCGAGGGAATAGGAGAGCGTCCATCAGTAGGGAAGGTACTTCTTTGGGTTGCGTAATACATGATCGATTCGGATTTCAAAATGTAGATGAGGACCAGTGGATAAGCCAGACGAACCGACGTCGCCTATTCGTTGCCCTTGCCGCACCGTGTCGCCATACTTGACGCGAATTCTGTTGAGGTGCGCATACAAGGTACTGAAGCCGTCACCATGATTGATTACTACAACTCGGCCGAAGTCCTTCATGTAGGTAGCTGTTTCAACCACCCCTTGATGAGCGGCCCAAACAGGGGATCCCCGTTTTCCATCGAAATCAGTGCCGTAGTGCATTCGCATCGTTCTAAGGATTGGATGCCAACGACGACCCCACCCTGAAGTTATTGGAGCTGAAGAAGGGAGGATGATCGTTTCGGGGGTAATGCTCTCGGGACCCCACTCAATTTCTCTTGCAGTGACCGCTACCAGTTCAGCTCGCAACTCGCGAATGGCTGCTTCTAAGTTGGTTTCAGATTCTTCGATGTTTTCGAGTTGGGCACCCAACGCCGCTATTTCGTCACGCAATGTTTCGCGAAGTTCTGCTTGGCTGTTTTGGCTGCGCTCGAGTTCCTCCAAAAGCAGAACTAGCACTGAAGGTCCCGGCAATTCCGGTTCAGTTGGTTCCCCAGATACAGAGCCTTGGGAGACTGTAGCTACCCGAATTTCTTCGGCTTTATCAAGTTCGCCGTTCGTTGCAGCGCCGAGCAAAACAGGGTGGTACAGAATGCCAGAGCTTACAGATGGTTCTGGTTGTTCTTGAGTTGTGTATGTCCGGATGACTTTTTCGAATGCCTTGTCCAATACGGTCCCTGATTGCTGTCGATCAAGCAGCATTTGGGTTTCGATTATGCCAAAGGTTTCGAAGATCCGGTTGGCTTCATCGCGTATGGCGTCCATTTGGTTTTGTTGGTCTTTTACCTTGGTGTCAATTTCGATCAAATGTTCTAAGAGGTAGAAATCATCGACGTTTAGGTTGTTGAGCTCTTGTTCTAGGAGCGCTTCGATATCGATGTCTGCGATGAGTGGAAGGTCATCTTGAGCAGCGACTGGCAGCGCGCTCACTGTGGTAATGACAGCCGCGATGCACACAAAGATAGAGAAGGGTCGTTTCAAGGGTCTGAGAACCTTTTGCAGTTCAGCGATCTGGTGAATCAACCAAAAGGGTACTGGTTAGTAGGGGAGTATGTAGATCGCCTATCCGAGGCGGGGACCGGCAGCTTTTTCTGCCACTTCAGAGGAGATTCTTTCCAGGAAGTCGCTGATCGGTATATCTCGTTCAACTTCGCCGCCTCGCGGGTTCACGCCTGCGGTGTCGTTTTCGACATCTGAATCACCAACCACCAAGACGTACGGTAATTTTTGGATTTTGGCTTTGCGGATACGTGCGCCCAATGGTTCATCAGCTTCAACCATTTCCGCTCTGAGTCCTTCGGATTGGAGTCGTGTGACGAGCTCTGTGGCGAAAGCGTCATGGTCCGCTCGGACGCCTAGCACTTGAACCTGCACGGGCGATAACCATGTTGGGAATGCCCCTCCATAGTGTTCGATCAGAACACCAAAGAAACGTTCGATTGAACCGAACAGAGCTCGGTGGAGCATGATCGGTTGGTGACGCTCACCATCGGCGCCTACGTATTGAAGATCGAAACGTTCGGGGAGATTGAAGTCGCACTGGATTGTGGAGAGTTGCCACGATCTCCCAATAGCGTCCCTCACATCGATATCAATTTTCGGTCCATAAAACGCGGCGTCGCCTTCCTTCACGGCGTATTCCAGTCCGTGACGATCAAGGGCTTCTTTCAGTGCTGCAGTCGCCTGGTCCCAAATATCGTCAGCTCCGACGTACTTCTTAGGATCCTTTGTCGACAAATTGAACGTAAATTCGTCGAACCCGAATGCCCTCAACACTGAAAGCACAAAATCGAGGAGCGACGCGATTTCGTCAGCTAACTGTTCAGGAGCCACATAGAGGTGGCTGTCGTCTTGGGTGAAGCCCCGGATTCGCATTAATCCGTGAAGAGTGCCTGACCGTTCGTAGCGGTAGACAGTCCCGAGTTCGAATAAACGTAAAGGCAGTTCTTTGTAGCTGCGTTGCCCGTGACCAAAAATGAGGCAATGCATAGGACAGTTCATCGGCTTGGGGTAGTAGGTGCCGTTGTCCATTTCCATCGGCGGGTACATCCCGTCGGCGTAGAAATCAAGATGCCCGGAAGTTTGGAATAGACGTTCATTTGCAAGATGAGGGGTGTAAACGAATTCATAGCCGCCCTCTTCGTGGCGCTGACGGCTGTAGTCCTCCATAAGTTTGCGAATAATTGCGCCTTTGGGATGCCAGACCGCTAAACCGCCGCCGAGTTCTGATGGGAAACTCAACAGATCTAGATCCGCTGCCAGTTTGCGGTGGTCTCTCTTCGCTGCTTCTTCAAGGCGCACCAAATGTGCCTTGAGATCTTTCTTAGACGCCCACGCGGTCCCGTAAATGCGTTGAAGCATTTGCCGGTTCTCGTCGCCACGCCAATATGCCCCCGCGACTCGCATCAGCTCAAAATGACCCAAATATCCGGTGTGGGGGACATGAGGACCTCGACATAAGTCGACGAATTCATCTGTGTTTCTGTAGGTGGTGATGACCCCATCATTAGGACCCGATGTCGGGTCATCTGCTTCGCCGTCAAGAATTTCCAGTTTGTAGGGGTGATCCGCGAACAATTGGTTCGCTTCTTCACGGTCGACTTCGGTGCGAATGAAGGGCTGTTCCCGCCCGACGATCTCTTTCATTTTGGAGGAGATCTTTTCGAGGTCTTCGTCGTTGAACGTTTGCCCGTCAGGTAAATCGAAATCGTAATAAAAGCCGTCTTCGATTGGAGGTCCGATGCTAAAGGTTGCCCCTGGATATAGATCTAGTACTGCTTGAGCTAGTACGTGGGCAGTTGAATGACGTAATACCTCTAAACCGTCGTCTGAAGCGGGGAAGACCAGAGTTACGTTGGAACCATTCGGGAGTGGCTGATTGAGGTCTAGTTGTGTTCCGTCGGCGACAGCGATGAGCGCATCTTTTGCAGCTCGACCGCCTAATTTTTCTGCTAGGTCGGCGCCGGTTGCGTCTGGACCTAGGGCCTGTTCAGTGCCGTCTGGTAGAACGATCGTTACATCGGAACTCATAGTTATAAATCGTACGGGGTTCTAAGCGCTGACCTTGATGTATTAACCGACAGTGCCGCCTGAGTTTCCGAATCCGAAAACAATGTTCAGCGTTAAAATCAGTAGCCCAATACCAATAAGGACCCAAATCTGATCTGATTTTTGGAAGGAACGAAATTGCTCCATCGGCTTCCACTTCGCGCTGGGGTCCTTAAGAACCTCCTCATTTACTTTGCGTGTATCACCGTCGGACATTGTTACCTCCGTAGGACGAACACACAGCATGGCATTCGTAGGGTTCAACTGCCAACATCACCGTGCTCAAAGTTTGGTTTCGGAAGGTGTCTGTGGTTAGGCCAAAACGGCTTCAGGTCCGAGAAGGACCCGTAACTCTCCGGCTAATCCGTTGTTTGGGTCAACTCGAAAATTGTCGGGCAGCTGAACTATTTGCTTGCCGACGTGCAAGAAGACAGCGGTGTCGCCTGAGTGTCGTGAAAGTAAGTCCTTTAGTTCTTCAACGAGTTTGTCGCTGATTTGGTGAGAAGGCACGGTAAGGCGTAGTTCCGATGGACCACTTTTTGGTTCGAAATAATTGAGTCGGTTTGCGATGAATTTTGGTTCGTCATCTCGGGTGTCGACCCTTCCACCCACTAACAACACTGCGTCGTCGTCGAGCTGGTGGCCATGCTCCGCCATAGTTCGCGGGAAAACAGTGACTTCGATAGAAGTTTGAAGATCCTCTAGGTCAAACACTGCCATTGCATCGCCGCCTCGAGTGAACTTGCGTTGCAGATTCGAGACCACCCCACCGAGTGTGATGAACGGGTCGCGACCATCTTCATATGGAGGTTGGTTCGCGGCATCAGCTATAGCGCAGTCGGTAGCTCGTCTCAATGAAGCATCAACGCCATAGAGCGGATGACTTGAGACATAAAGGCCGAGCATCTCTTTTTCCCAAGCGAGTTTTGTTTTTTCATCGACTTCGCCTTCAGGTACTTCGACCCGTTCATCAAAGCCACCCGAACTCTCGGCTAGATCTCCGAACAGGGTCTGGATACCCATGTCTGCTTCACGGCGACGGTTGACAACTTGGTCGACGATCTGTTCGGCGACCGACAAAAGCCCTTGACGCGAATGGCCGCACGACTCAAACGCGCCGGCTTTGATGAGAGCTTCAAGAGAGCGTTTATTTAAGACCGACGTAGGTACACGTTCACAAAGATCGTAGAAGTCTTCGTAGGGCCCGTTAGTTGCTCGTTCTTCAACTATTGGGCTGACAACGCCTTCGCCGACGTTTCGTACCGCCGACAGTCCGAAAGGAATTCGATCATCTTTGGAGGAGAAGTCCACTTCGCTGCGGTTGACGTCAGGGACTTCCACCACAATCCCTGCTTGTCGACAGTCGTTGAGGTAAATCCCTGCTTTATCAAGGTTGTGTTTTACGCCGGTGAGAACTGCTGCCATGAATTCGACCCGATGGTTCGCTTTCAAAAAGGCGGTTTGATAGGAAATTAACCCGTACCCGAAAGCGTGGCTTTTGTTGAACGCGTAGTCAGCAAATGGTTCGATGATGTCGAATAACCGAGTGCCGAGTTGTTCGTCGTAGCCTGCTGCTGCAGTGCCTTCGACAAATTTGACTCGTTGTTCAGCAATCAGTTTGCGATCTTTTTTGCCACACGCTTTTCGTAGGTCATCAGCTTCGGCCAAGGTATACCCCGCAATGCGTTGCGCGACCCGCATTACTGACTCTTGGTAGATCATCAAACCATAGGTTTCGTCGAGTATTTCGCCGAGGTCCTCGTGGGGTAGATCGAGAGGTTTTCGTCCGTTTTTTCGGTCGGCGTAATCGTTGTGCATGTTGGCGGCCATTGGCCCGGGTCGATACAAAGCAACAAGGGCGGCGACATCATCGAATCCGGTTGGGGTGAGGCTGCGCATCAAACTTCGCATCGGGGCTGACTCAAGTTGGAAGACTCCTAGTGAATCGCCGGCTTGAAGAAGCTCGAAGGCCTTTGGGTCGTCGAGAGGGATGTCCTCAATATCGAGTTTGTTGCCCGTTGTGTTTTCGATGAGACGCAGGGCTTCGTCGATAATCGACAAGGTGCGCAACCCCAAGAAGTCCATCTTGAGTAGGCCAAGCTCTTCCACACCGTTCATCTCGAATTGTGTAACGACAGGAGCGTCTTCGGGGTCTACCCCGGCCTCTGGTTTGCGTTGAATCGGCAAATATTCGGTAAGCGGTTCACGGGTGATGACAACCGCAGCGGCGTGGATGGAATCTTGACGTCGGAGTCCTTCGAGCCCTTTGGCGACATCGACGACCCTTTTAACATCAGGGTCAGAGTCATACATTTGGCGTAGCTCAGCTGCTGCTTTGTATCCGTCAACGTATTGATCTTGCTGATCGAAGCACGCCCATAACGGGGTGTCGCGGCCCATCACCAGTGGAGGCATAGCTTTAGCGACCTTGTCGCCGACGGCGTATGGGTATCCCAGAACCCTGGCCGCGTCTCGGACTGCGGCCCGGGCTTTAATTGTTGAAAAGGTGATGATTTGTGCCACATGTTCGCGGCCGTACGTTTCGGCGGTGTAGCGAATCATTTCGTCCCGGTAACGATCATCGAAGTCCATATCGATGTCGGGCATGGATTTTCGTCCCGGATTCAAGAATCGTTCAAAGAGCAGGTCGTACTTGATTGGATCAAGGTCAGTGATTTGCAGGCAATAGGCAACCGCACACCCCGCTGCAGATCCACGACCAGGTCCAACCCGTATGCCGTTGTCTCGAGCGTGTCTGATGAGATCCCAAGTAATCAGGAAGTAGGCCGAGAAGTCCATGTCGGCGATGACCCGAAGTTCATATCCCAAACGGTCAACGATTTCGTCTGACAGCCGATTCCCCCACCGCTTTTTTGCGCCCTCAAACGCAAGGTGTCGCAGAAAGTCGTCATCTGTGTCGAATTCTTGTGGAAGTGGAAAGTCTGGTAGGTAAACATTTCCGAACTCAATATTGACGTCGGCGCGTTCGGCAATCCAAAGGGTGTTGTCGCAGCTTTCAGGTAGCTCATCGAACAGGTCCCGCATTTCGCGAGCGCTTTTCAGGTAATGCTGGTCGCCGTGAAATTTGAACCGGTCGGGGTCACTCATTTGTGAACCGGTCTGAACGCATAACAGCGCGTCATGTGAAATAGCGTCGTGTTGGTGGGTGTAATGAGCGTCGTTTGTCGCGAGTAGCGGGGCTTTCAGCGTGCGCGCTATTTCAAGAAGTTGCGGGTTGCATCGCTTTTGCTCAGGTATCTCATGATCTTGAAGTTCAACAAAGAGGTTGTCTCGGCCGAAGATGTCTTGAAGGCGAGCGGCACGGTCGAGTGCACCCTGGTAGTCGCCTTTCAAGAGGGACTGTTGAACCACGCTGCCTAGGCATCCCGTTGTAGCTATAAGGCCGCTGCTGTGCTGCTCAAATAACTCCCAGTCCATGCGCGGCTTGTAGTAGTACCCCTCCAAGAATGCTCGGCTAGCGAGTTTCAGCAGATTGTGATAGCCGGTGTTGTTTTCTGCGAGCAACGTCAGGTGGTAGTAAAGCTTTGTTCCCTCATTAGTGTCACCCCCTGAGTCATCTAATTTTCTGCCTCGGCGTGCTGGCCGTTCGTCTCTGCTTTCCAAAGCCATATAGGCCTCGGTGCCGATGACGGGTTTGATGCCGTGTTGGTTGCACCCTTTGTAGAAGTCAAGGACGCCGTACATGTTGCCGTGATCGGTGATCCCTAACGCTGGTTGGCCATCATTTACTGCTGCGGCTACGGCATCTGGTATTCGTGCAGCTCCATCAAGCATGGAAAATTCTGTGTGAGTGTGGAGATGGACGAACGAGCGGGTCATGTTGGGTGGTTCAGTTGAATTCGTAGGTGGTTCTGCTGGCACCTCATGGCACCATGGAAGGAATCTAGTCCGACGGAGTCTGAAAAAATCGCATGACTGACACCAACCCTTCAGAGCAGCTCAACGCTGTTTTAACTGAGGAAGACCCAACTGAGGGTCTGTGGCAGCTTGTTGACTCTGGTTGGGCTGATGAACACTTACCTGAGTTGCCTGCGCTTCGTTTAGAACAAGATCCTATTCATCGTCATAAAGACGTCCTGACCCACACCATTGTGGTTACAAGCCAGAGCCCATCGAGGCTTCGAGTTCGTTTGGCTGCTTTGTTCCACGACGTGGGCAAGCCTCGAACTCGATCATATGAGCATGGGGGCGTCACGTTTCGACATCATGAAGCCGTTGGTGCTCGAATGACTCGAAAACGAATGCCGAAACTGGGATATCAGAAAGATATGACTTCTGATGTAGCTCAGCTGGTGTTCTTATCGGGACGTTTCAAGGGTTATACCGACGGTTGGAGTGATAGCGCTGTGCGCCGATACGCCCGCGACGGAGGTTCCCTTTTGGGT
>CEUA01059148.1_pt1 | contig 14273 bp, 33 predicted proteins | sample 361541 | NCBI WGS metagenome assembly CEUA01 (sample SAMEA2623079, study PRJEB7988) | marine metagenome | isolation source: saline water (ENVO:00002010), including
CGTATGTTAGTGCGCAGAAGAGTGATGTTAGTTATTTGTTAATTAATAGAACGAATATTGCGCCGCGTTCTTTTCTTTTGTCACAAAAGTATGCGCTCGCTCTTCATAGCCGCTCGCTTCAAGGGTGTTATCCATAGTTAACTTTAGTTACTACTATTGATTCCCATGCGATCCTGAGTTAGCAACAGCTATCCCACACACTGACGCATACATAGCGCGTTTCCCACGCCTCTCCTCTTCGCTCTCTCTCGGGGACCAGATCTAATGACAAGCTAGGCTATCTCTCGTTACTGTTGCTCTTTCACTCTCGTTCGCTTCGCTCACTCGTTAATATCGACTCGCTCATGTTTACTTTGTAAACGAGCTCGACGCTCACTTTGTTCGCTTCTTTTAACCTCACCCTTGCGCTCACTAACGTTCGCTTAGTGCTCGCATCTTAGGTCCCTTAGTTGATATGTAACAGGATCGCCTACTTATAACGTTATTAGGAGACAAATATAGCTACTTTCAGTAGTCAATGCAACAAGTTATGTTAGTGCGATGTTAATGTACTAATTCAATAATGCATTTCATGAATTTCACTACACACACTATTAAGTTCCCAACTGTAGAGATAGTGTATGAAATCTGTCAAGCCAGAGATCTAGCGAGGATTCATTACCTTCCTTTAAGTGATAAGCCTCGTAATAAGATCTATGGTCAATGCTGCGTTCGCGACGTCGCTACCGCTCGCGCTCACTTTAAAGCTAAGAAGTCTCTTTCTAAAGCTCGAGTGTTTGCTACGGCGTAGGAAACCTCCGATCCCCTGGTCAGCCTTATGATCGGGGGATTTTTATTGTTCTAATTCAATAATGCATTTCATGAAAACTCCTGCGTTTCTCTATCCTCTCTGTGTCTTTTCTTTTACTCTTGGAGGAATAATGCTTGTTACCCAGTTGGTTACTGGTTTAACAGCCTCTACCCAAGTTCAATGCTCTGGCGTTGAATACTTGAGTGGTCAGCCAAGAGTAGATCAAGCTGCCTTGATTAAATTCTGCGGAGAGAATGGTTATTACACTGGTAAGTAACCCATATCCCCTGCTCAGATTTTGTCTGGGTGGGGGTTTTTTCTTGCAGTAATTCAATTATGCATTCATGGAAAGTCTCTGGGTGGTCATCTTGGATGGGAAGTTTTCTAGCTTCCATAAGAGTGAAGAAGATGCTGAAAGCGAAGCCTTTCTCCTTGAAGTTATTCTTCACCCAAGTAATCCCAAGCATGTCCTAGATATTGCTTGTCTGTCTATGTAAGTACATCAGTACTAACCGCTTTAACTACGCTTCCGGTCGGTCTGTCTTGCAGGTCGGTCGGCTTTTTCTTGCAGTATTTCAATGCTGCATTTTATTTAGAATGAAGATTATGACACGTTATTACGCAGGTATAGGTTCTAGATCAACTCCTGATCATATCCTCGAAATCATGAGCCTTTTGGCGCAGAGATTAGAGGGTCAGGGTCTACGTCTTAGGTCGGGCGGTGCAGAAGGTGCCGATACGGCCTTCGAGGTCGGCGTGAGACAACCGGCTACGTCCCAAATATTCCTACCTTGGTCAGGCTTTAACAACCGCGTTGTTTCTAAATCCCAACCACAGTTCATTAATTATCAATCCTTGCCAGCTTCTCCCAAAGCACGAGCTTCAGTCGAAGAATTCCATCCCAAGCCACATGGGCTGAAGCCGGGGGCTAAACATTTGATGGCCAGAAATGCTATGCAAGTTCTAGGTCCTGATCTTAGTTCCCCCTCCGCTATGGTTATTGCTTATACCCCTGGAGGGATGGTAGAAGGAGGAACCGGTCAAGCCTTGAGGATTGCACAAAGAATGAAGATCCCTATCAAGAACCTTGGCGATGATGCCATGCTTGAAAGTATCCTTCAATATTTAAATCTCCTATAAATCTTTCCCCGCCGCAAGGTGGGGTTTTTTATTGCACTAATCCAATAGTGCATTTTTGTTGTTTACTTACTCTATTCATGACTGCTTCTGCTACTAAGGCTCCAAAAGCAACCACCAAAGCTGCTACAACAGCCGCTAAATATGACGATGATGTCAAGATCGTTGGCATATTAAGAGGAACTCAAGAGTTTATTGGTCAAGGTCCTGATGCCAAGTATCAGGTTAGAGGATTCCTTAGCATCGGATGTAAAGATACATTCAATGGCATGCCTACATCTATTGATCTACCTGGTGATAACTTTATTGCCAGTGACAATGGTGTGAAGCTAGCCACTGAGTTACTTGCTTTACAAACCAAGCATACAGGTGAAGGTAAGTGGGTCAAAGTTGCCTTAAAAGGTTTCTGGGTACCTGCTGCCAACCCTGAGTTAACTGGCGGTTATCTTAAGTGCACCCGCAAGCAACTAAGAGTTAAGAGCTATGAAGTTCTTAACGATGAGACTCGCTCATCAGCTACTAAGTAGTATCATCAGCCCATCTGGTTTCGACTGGGTGGGCTTTTTACTGTCCTAATTCAATATTCCATGGATTACCCTGATCAGCCAGAACCAAAGATGTTTACTTCAGACATCTTTATCGGTGGTCTAACCTCAGAAGAAGCTTTAGAACTGATACATGTTTTACATCTCTCTAATTCCACAAAGTTAGACAAGATTCATCGAGATCTAGTCAACGGTATTGGATTTCATCTGCGACATGCGGATGAGGACAGATTGAAAGCTAACAAACGTGCAGTCGAAGCTGATAAGAAACTCAAAGATTATCTGGACAACGACGCTCAAGCTAATGCTCTACTAGAGGAGAGGCTTAAGCGTAAAGAGAAGGAACTTGAGTACTCATCACTAAAAGAGGACAACGATCATGAGTGACAAACGTGGACTTGAAGGTCTTCCTAAGAAGATCAACCCTCATAAGACTCAAATGATAGGTACCCACCTAACTACCAGTCTGTATGAGGAGGATGAGATTCCAGATAGAGAAGGCTATGCCGCAAGCTGTCTAATGGAAGACGACACTCTAAACGAGTCCCATATATAGGTAATCAGCTCCACCTTCGGGTGGGGCTTTTTTATTGCACTAATCCAATAGTGCGTCCTTCGTTTTTACACACATGTCCTATTCATTAGATACAACCATGACAGTCAAAGAATTTCAAGATCAGCCTGGTGAATTGGTTGACTACGATCCTTCTTACTATGACACTAATACTAGGTATGAAAACTTCAAGGAATCTTTCTTGCAAGTTTCAACCCAAGCTTTATTTGTCTGTTATTTCATGGGTCGCTTCACTAAAGAGTTATGTCATAGACTGCTCCCTTCTGTCGTCCGTTTTCTCTTCTTCATTAAGAAGACAGCCGCTAGCTACGAGAAATGGGCTAAGCAGAAACAGAACCGACCATTTATGAAATTTATCGAGTTCCTGTATAGCTTTAGAAAGGAAGACTACTGGGTCGGCAAGACCAAAGGTGGTCGCTATCAAGCTATCGACGGAACCTTCTTTAAGAAAGCTAAGTAGTAACTACAAACCATAAGCCACTTCGGGCTGATAACTACCTGACATGGTATATTCTGGTTCGCTATTTTCAGGAGACATTTCGTTAAACGTCTTATACAAAGACGGCATCAACTTGTCTCGTCGAAAACTTCGACGCAAGCTATCCAAATTATTATCCTTCAAACCCTCTCTCACATCTAAATCGAACATGTCTCCTGCGAACCTTAATTCTTTCATGATGGGTTGATTGATCATGCTAACTGATCAGCCCTCTCTGATATCTGCTCGTTACTACTTTGAATGTAGGCCATGAGATCTATTAATCCCGAACCGGCTGCAGTCAAAGCTGAACCTCCTGCTACCCCCGCTACACCAGCTCTTGCTGCTTGACCATACCTCCCCGCATTACTAATCCTGTCAGCAGCTACGAAATCAGTTCCTGGTTTTCTTCCGCCGAGTAACCCAAGCAGATTAGCTGCTGGATCTAGTACACGACCCCTAGCACTAGCAACATCTCCAAGATTATCCCTAATAGAACGAGCATCTCCTACCTTTATTTTATTTTGCAAAGCTTCTGCAACTCCTACGCCTTCCTCACTGAATTGATAGACAGGATTCAACGAACGCTTAGAAGCCATTCCAGTTGCTAAATCCTGTAAAGCCACTTTCGGATCCTTATTTTGGATCGCCGCTAAGTTAGCAATAACCCTTTCAGTCTTAGCATCTTTGACGCCAGCCGATAAGTTATCAATCTTACGACCTTGATTCAATAAGAAGTTTTGAACAGCTTGGTCTGCAGCTTTATAACGTCCGAGCATGTATTCAACAATTGAGATATTACCTATATATTAGGGTCTTTTTTATTGACTTAATTCAATAATGCATTTATTTGTGTTGTTGCTTTAGGTCTGTACTGTCCACAACCACACGCTTATGACCCTTTACCTAGGTACTAAGTCATTTTCCTTCTTTATAAGGCCAAATGTCTTTAGTAAATCAGGTCTAATCACTGTCGGTTTCAACCGTAACAGGAACTCCCAAGCCTGTATGGAAGATTCCGTCACTGTCGGAGCAAGATCAGACACCTTGGCAGAATTCATCGCCAATGAAGAACCAGGTGATTCGATCGTTCAAGACGGTCAAACATACACAGCCAAGTCTATTGGTTGGGGTACTGATGAGAATGGTAATCAACAGAAGATTACCTACTCTGCTCAAGAGTTAGCAGCTCGAGCAAAGCTCAGAAGTATCAACGAGAAAGAGAGTGAACTACGACGTCAAAAACTGGATTTAGAAATGAATCCAACCATGACTAATGTCACTCCTGACGTAGAAACAGCCACGGCTTAACTAAATGACCTAGGTCGTGTCAGATTTCTGACATGTAATTCCTGGGTCTACCCAACTAGTTGTATATGCGGCATCATTTACAGGCATCTCTAATTCATATGAATTTACATGTCTATAACACTTCTACGGATCGTTCACGCCTTCAATACTTGTCTGAACTTCTTGCTGCCATTAAGACAGCGCAGACAACCATACCCACAGGTGACACCTCAAATGAGCGAAAGATTAACAACATCATCAATACGATTAACGGGAGATTACTTAAATCCTGAAGATCGTTATAACATTATTCCATTTCGTGGCGATTACAAACGCCTTTTGATTCATGACCTCCAAACGAACCTCAAATGGGTCGAGCAATTCGACTGTGAAATCGACGCAGGTAACTACTGCCTCACCCTCTACTCCAGTGAGTACTACGAAGGGTCTCTCCCAAAACTTGAAGCACCGTCTCAACTCATTCGAACTAGCTATCAAACTTCAGGAATCCCTGAGATCTATTGATACTGCTATTGAGAATCTAGAGAGTGACAACCCAGCAGAAGTAATAGCTGCTGTTGAGCAAATAGAAGTTTACCTTAGAGATAAAGAGAACTTTAAGACCAAAGCCACAGATCTACTGAACTATGCTTTCCGTCTAGAAGCAGAAGCAGCCGCTAGGCAAGCAGAAGCTGATAGATTGATAAAGCTGGTAAAACCAGGAATCAACAGAGCTAAACGTATCAAATCTATGGTGATTAGTTTTGTTCGTATCTTGTTTCAACCTGAGACAAAATTCGAACTACCTTTTCACTCCATACGATCTCGAATGGGTAATCCTACAGTGGATATAGATGAACATATATGTGATATTGATTCACTACCAGATGAATATAAGACGATATCTGTTCGTCCAAATAAGACAGCTTTAAAGAAAGCAATACAGGAGAAAGACCTACAAATCGATGGTGTCCAACTATTACAAAAGAGAGACTGGTGGATTAAATGAGTGATCAGTACGACTTCTTTGTCATTAACAACAAAGGAGTTGGCGATGTCACTCTAACTCCAGTTTCAGAACAAGCTCTTAAATTCTTCCCACAATTATTTCCAGAGCTTCTTATCGGTCAATCAGTTACGCATCCTCTCGAGGATATTAATCTGATTGTCGATACCTTTATTCCCTCTACCTATCAAATCAAATGGCTCAGTCCACTCAATCCCCCGCAAAGATCCACATCTTCACCTCCAACCCCAAGCTCAGCACCAGAGAAGGGGCAAGGGAAGATAAGATCTACTATGCCTACTACAACTCCAGAACCTCCCAAGGAGGAGAATGCACCGTCTGCTTTCCAGAAGCAGTCAAAGACTTCGTCAAGCAAGGCACACCATTCAGTCTCAACGGAACCCCAATCGAAGGGTTCAATTACACCACTAGAACAGAATGGAATGAACAATATAAAGCAACGTTCTTACTATTCGACTTCACATCCACTGGCGAGCAGGAGATACAAGAAGATTATCCGTTCATTACAAACATGCCCGAAGATGGATGGAAAGACTCTGACAATATCGTTGAATCTCAACCTATAAGAGGTCGGATCCCTAGAGCTGGCGTCAGAGCTCCATCAGTTCGGAAGAAAGTGGCTCGCAATGAGACAGAACATGCACAACGAGTACGTGAAGCAGGTGAACAATTAGATCCACATTTCAAGAGACTACTTGATATGTATGTCAACGGTCAGATCTATGCAGCAGGCAGGCTTGGCTGTAGAGAACCAATCCGTCAGGACACGATTCAGAAACATGTGACCTCTGTTGGTATTGCATATGTTGACTACATGAAGTCTCAAGTGCAAGATGAGAACGTTATTGACGAATAATTAATGGAAAGTCGTAAGGTTTTCGAATTATCTTTCTTGTTCAGTAAGAAATGGCCATTCTTTCAGACGACCACTAAGACATTAGTGGAGTACACGGAAGCATGGCCACCTAAACACGACTATCCACCCCCATACACCTTAGATTCCTACAACATTCAGTGCCAAAATGACTCAATGGAACAACAACGCAACACACACAACCTCTCTTCTTAGAGAAGGAGTTGGCGTTAAAGTATCAATCGACAACAATGAATTCCATGCTTGGATTCCTTCTAAAGCACCTCAAGAAGAATGGTCAATGGATCCTAAGATCCGTTCCTACCTATTCGTAAAAGGTAAAGGAGGAAACATGAAAGTCTTAAAACTTTCTGAAGCATGTACAGAGATTCAATGTATTCAAGTTATGAATAAAGATAAGAAGAATATAGAAGTTCAAGCATTGGTTCCATGAAACAACAACAAATCAAATTCACCATTAGAACAGATGGAACTGTTCAAGAGGAAGTCATTGGTGTGAGTTGCAACCAATGCACAGAGATCACTAAGAATGTAGAAAGGGAACTAGGTACAGTTACTCAGACTAAGTACAAACCTGACTACTACAAGCCTTGTGATCTCCCTCAGGTGAAACAACAGACAGAGCATCTAAGCCCACAATCATAGCCCTAATACAATTATTCAACATTTCTTCACGTCATGAACTTCATAGACTATATTGGATTGTTTTCTCTATTTGTAATTATTTATGGCATCAGAAGGAAAGCAGTCCAACGACGGAACCACAGGAGACAAGCCAATGCAAACCATTGCTAGCAACCAATTGCTACCTCAAGACGCTACTCAATTAGATGAAGTAGACCAGTACTTTGAATGTATTACCGAATGTTCAACGAGTGATAACGAATGCAAAACCGCATGTGTCGATGCAATTAGAGATGAAGCCCACTTAGATGTCCACTCTTATTGAATAGAATTCCTTAAGACAGCTCGCAGCATCCAAGAAGCTTTGCAACTTTGACCCAACAACTCAGCTAAGTAATTAGCAACGTCATAGTGACAAGCTTCTTCAACTGCGGGTTGAATCATCTTTAACATATTCTCTAATGTTCCCAAGTTATCGTGATATACCTTCAGCATGTCATTACCTTCGTAAGAATCCACATTCTTAAAACAACCACCTAAAGCATCCTTTAGCCCAATAGAACACATAGGCATCCAGTAATTTAAGATTCGAACGAATTCACCCAACTTGTCAAATTGTTCGAGATGTAATTCATATTGATCCTTTAAGAAATTATGCACCTCAAAGAAGTTGCTTCCTTCATAGTTGAAATGAATCAAGTGAGATTGCGTCTGTAGCTCTTTGACAAATGACGCAAGCAAGACTAATTTTTGACAAATATCACTTGATCTATCAACTTGTGTAGCCTCGTTCATCATCAGGACGAGGTTAGGGGCACCTTCTGGGGTGTGCTGTTCTGTAGATTCCATTGAAAGTTTTCTGCTTTCTTTAGTTTAGGTTTTTGTTTTTGCAGTAATTCAACTGTGCATTTTCATTTGCTTCGTTTATGTCCACTGAACTAGTAACTACTTCTTCCTATGACTATCCCACTAGACCTAGTGGTCAAATACAAACCTACGGGATTGACCTAGCTGGTCAGTTCTTTGGTTGGGGAGAGAAAGCTGGATCTCCAGAATTCACCCTCAAACCAGACCAAGGATTACGAGTAATGGGCAAGCCTGTTATCGGAATCGACTGGCACACAAGTCAAAACGAAAGATGTCCTTACTTCAGGTACGCCTTTCTAGAACCTATCTCTGAGGCAGACTCTCGCTTATCTGTACTCAAACTCAAGTGCAACGGTAATCCTTCTCGAACAGGTACAACATTGGTTCAGAACCATGTTGCCTGTTTAGTCGGAGCTCTCCTAGAAATAACCCAACAATTCAATAAAGCTGGGCTAGATCTAGAAGAATTCCATGCCACCTTATTTGCTAAGAAAGGTGAAGGAGTTCAAGTAACTGACCCTAGAACTGGCAAAACCATCACATATAAGGGAACATTTATTGAGATGTTCTTTGACAAAGATCAACCGCTTTACTTTCAACAAGCAGAGCGTGAAATCAATGCGTTTCAAGATCAAGTCAATGAACTTGCTCTACTACTAGGGCAACCAGCTCCTTTCTTACAACGAGTCAACAATGATTGAAGGATCTAAGATTCCAAGCTTGGCCAGACAGAGACAAGCAAAGCTACTCGACGTCATCATTCGGGAGGAGCTTCCTCCTGGTGGTACGTTGCCTAACTTGCAATTCATTCGTGATCGAGTCAACAATTTAAAGCTAGAAGTTGCACCTATCCACCGTACCAAGGTCAAACATATTGAACTTCTAGTGGATGAATTGATTACGAAAATTAAACTTCACAAGACTTAATTATCCCTCTTATTAACATGAACCGAAATTCCGCCCTCGTAACTATGCCTCGTTCACAAACAGTCGCAGGTATTTGTACAAAAGAAGTAGATGATCCTGGCTCAACAGTCTTCATCCCTGGAAAGCTTAAGCAAGAAGATCGTCAGTTCTTTCAAGGAGATGTATCTGAATGCAGAGCGCATCAAACAACAGAAGAACAATTGAATTCCATTCACTGTAATTGGACTGTGAAACCTGAACCTTTGTATTCCAAGCATTGGAACAGAACATATCCCAATGTGGTTGATTGGTACCAAGGAGACAACGGTGATTTACTAGGAAGATTCTCTGACAGAAGGCATATTGTAAATCCTGTGGACATTGTGGATTGGTATAAGGACTTTATCAATCAAGCTAATGGGTGGGCACATATGCAGGACATCACATTAGATGTTGTTGGTTGGCTTCCACAACAGAAGGTATTCTATGTAGCCTCCAAACTTACAGACCTGAATCCTGGGCACCTTAAGAAGGTTGGTGACACCACTGATTTCTTCTTGATGTTCCATGTAAATTATGCCAAAGCTCAATCCATGAAAGCTACTATCTGGGCAAACGAATTAGTTTGTACTAATGGTATGACCCGCAAGATACAAGATGGCAGTGCAAGAGTGAATCACCGATCTGAAAGAGGTGCTTATGATATTCATCAAGCTTTAACAGCAGCGACTGATGAGTCCAAGAGATGGATTGAACATAAAGAATCCATGATCAACACACGATGTGAAATACGTCAAGGAAAACAGATTATCCGTAGCTTCTTTAGAAAAGAAATAGAAGCTGCAGAAGAAGCTTCAGCGATCCGCAATGTAGATCTCCCTGTATCTAACAATAAAGTACAAGAGATCGAAAGGATCTATGCTGCTCCTTCTGCTCTTAAAGGTGGAAATCTTTATACAAGAACAGATACTTTGTTTCGAGTACATTCTGCGTGGACGCAATGGACAAATACCATCAAGCGCGTTAAGAATGGCGAGCATGCTCGTTTTGCTCAGCAGTTAGACGGAGAGATTGCCAAGCAAACTGACAAGTTTACTGACTTCCTCCTAACTAATTTCACCGCTGATCAAGCTATCCCTCACTAAGATGCCCACCACCACAGGAAACGAACCGATCTACAAGCAAGGTGACCGTACTTATAAGTACATCACCGGTACTCATGGTCGTACTGGCCGTCGTAAGTACGGCACTATTACTGAAGTCTTCCGCTTCGGTAAGCAATACAAGAAGAGAAAGGATGGAAGTCCAGGGGCACGTCATCATTTATATAATTGGTTAGAGGATGGACATTCCAGAGCCGAGAAGGTACAACAGAGTCAGCTTAAAAAACTGACTCCAGAGGAAGATCCAAATGGCACACGACGGAAGACGTAAAGGACAAATCTTTAGACTACGAGAAGGTAGTTATAAAAGAGCTTTACGACACCAACTACAAGAAGACGGTACCCCTTTATTTGCTGATGGAACTATCGACGCAAACGACATCGACTCTAAGAGAAAGATTTCTCGAGACAATAGAAGAAGCAGCTAAGTCTGTTCTTCTTCCTAGCCCACTTTGTAACATCTACCCCACATCATCACAATGTCAGATCCAAATCACTTCTTCGCAGGAAGAAATTTAGAGGAAGATACAAAAGCTTTTAATAAAGCTATCCATCAACCACACGATGTCGAATATTCACTTCACGATCTGATATCTATTAGAGATGCCTTTAGTAAATTTCCAGATCATACCAAGGAAGAAACCGAAAAGAAAGTAGCTATGATTTCTAAAACTAATGAGTTTATAGCTGAGATCATGCACAAAAAGAAGAAAAGAAGAGACTCTATCAGCAAACTTGATAGGCTGGATTAGTATCTGGCCGTGAGAGTAGAGGGAAGAAAACCTCACGTAAGCCCAGAGCTGAAACCCCTGCGTTGGGTGGAGCGTAGGGGTTTTCCAGTCTCTGGTTTACAAAAGTAATCTTATGTCTTACCCTTCAATGGGTAAGGACAGTCATGATTTCCCCTTCGTTTCAGGCACGGAGGGGATTTTTTTTGTGCCTTAATTCAATGGTGCATTTTATGCCTTTGCTTAAGCTTGGTGCCGGCAATGCTAAGCTCGCAGACACAATTCTTACCTTCTCCACTCCCGCAGGTCACTGCTGTCCTGGTGCTAAACATTGTCACGTATTGGCTGACAGGGAGACAGGCAAGTTAACTAAAGCTTCCGACCTTCTATATGACTGTTACGCAGCTCGAATGGAAGCACGTTGGCCAACAGTAAGAGATGCTCGTTGGCATAACAAAGACCTAGTAGATTCTCTAACTCTTACAGATTTAGTAGATCTCATGATCTTATCCATCCATCAACATAAAAGATTCAAGAAAGCTGAGATGTTGAGATGGTTTGTTTCAGGAGATTGCGACTCGATCAAACTTCGTGATGCAATCTTTACTACTACGAGAGAATTGAATCACCTTATTCATTACTCTTACACCAAAAACCTACCCTTATTCTTAGACATTAAAAAGCCTGAGAACTATCGGTTAACTGCTAGTTGGGGCGGTCGATTCGATCACCTCATCAACCCGATTGACTTTCCACGTAACGCAAGAGTCGTTCGCTCAGTAGAAGAAGCTGCCAAGCTTAACCTCCCTATTGATAAGAAAGATGATCTTGCTTACGGTCCAATAGATCAACCCTTTGCCCTTCTCTATCACTAACTATGAAAGGTTGTACTAACGATTATTCAGCGAACGTAACTATCAGCGATTTCATTGCTGGCGTTGAGAAGTTCGTCTGGGATATTCCTGAATCTTCTTTTAATACCTCTAAAGAGTACACACTCTACGAAACGCTAGAGGAACTCACTACTCAATTCAGAAGAGTATCAGAAGCAGAACAATTTGCTGCTGACTTAGCTATTCATTCTCTAGGAGAAAAATCATGACCTTTAATCCAGAAAGATACAAAGCTTGTGCGACAGAAAAAGAAGCACTAAGAAAAATTATTGATGAAGAATGGTTTCCTTGGCAACAAGAAGAAGCTATGGACTGGTTTCACAAGAATCGTGGTTGGTTCAAGGAGGAATCATGATGGATCAAAAAACTAGAGACAAAATTATTCATCGATGTGAAATTTTACAGTACATGGGCGATGCCTCTATCTGTTCTGATTACGATCAAATTCCTCCCGATGAATTGATGAAAGACTATGGATGGGTTCTAGAAAAAGCCCATAACGATTTAGACAGGTACAAGATCCAATGCACTTTTACAGATGACTAAATTCAATAAGAAATTCAACCATGCCTTCTGGTTAGGATTCTCAGTCGATACAGACCATGAAGACTTTCCTACAGAACAAGAAATTCTGCATGCTTTAGCAGGCAGACTTACAGGCATTCTTGATCCAACTTCACACCCTTCCAGAGGTAATCTGCTCACTGAGCTGAAGTGTGAACTGGATGGACCTCACGACACCTTCGAAAATGACTGACAAGTATTACATAGGCTTTGAACGCCTTCTAAACAAACACGATGCGAGGTACATCGACGACATGCTCTCCGATGTAATCCAAGAACAACTCATCGAAAAAGAAGATGAAACCGTTTCAGGTTTCCAATATCAAATTAATGTCACTTACCAAACGGAGGTTGACAACTCAAGTTCTGATTTAGAGGAAAACTAATGAGCGACGAAACCAACACCAACAGTCTTCAAAGACATTATCAAGATGTCTTAGAAGAATGCCCTGAGTACTCTGATCCGTCCAGTGCTCACTACGATCTTGCACATTGTGCAGACCTAGCCCAAATCCGTTTCGACAGAGAAGCAGATGGCTTCTACGACGATAACTAACTCCAACCCTTATCCCATGACTGAATGGCATTTCGAATCTAGTCACTGTCCTAGATGTAACTGTCAGCACATGAGTTACGGCTCTCCAGTTGTAACAGAACAAGCCTTCTCAATTCATTTACCCATGACATGTAACAAGTGTCGTGAAGAATGGATTGACGTTTTCACCTACAAACAATCTCATTCCTACGATCATGCCGACTAAATTCACCCACCAAAAAACTCCCACAACAGCAGAGTTTGATGAATTCATAAACAATTCCCCTGTTGAAATCCTAGAAAAAGAAGAAACAGAACAGATTTATAACACTGGTGGAAAAATGTATCGCAAGATTAATTATGCTTTCAAAGTTCCATTCGACAAGGTTGAATATGAAGAATGGTGTATGCAGAAATGTTTAATGGATCTGCTCAGAAATTACTGCGATAACCAAAGAATTCAATTTGGTGCAATAGATGACATCCTTGCAAAACCAAGAGACAATTTCGATCAAGAAATTACTTTAAGTGGCGAACAAAAGTCAGTCCTATTAAATTACGGCAAGATCTGGGACAAGTTACTTGACTCTTAAACTGCTGGATGCTTTTGCTGGTATAGGAGGATTCTCTTATGCAGCAGAAAGGTTAGTCGGTGGATTTGAAACTAAACAATTCATTGAAATCGACCCTTACTGCCAGTCAGTATTGAAAAAGAACTTCCCTCACGTTCCTATACACGATGACATCACCACATTCCAGTCATACCAAGGAGAGTACGACTTACTTACAGCAGGATTTCCTTGCCAAGATTTGTCCGTGGCTGGTTCGCAGAAGGGTATTGGAGAGGGAACTCGCAGCGGTCTTTTCTACTCCGTCATGCACTTGGTTGGGATCATTCGACCTCGATTCGTCCTCCTTGAAAACGTTAGAAATCTTATTTCGCACCAGCAAGGACAAACCTTCCAAGAAATTCTCTTTCAAATTGCCCAAGCAGGGTACGATGCTGAATGGTCGATTGTTTCAGCTAGAGATGTGGGAGCCTGCCATAAAAGAGAACGTATCTGGATCATTGCCTACCCCAAACACAATGGACTCCCTCCCTCTAAGGAGCAAGGAATCCATGATCAAGCAAGTAACAGAGACGAGACCAGGAAGGACACAACTCTCCAATCTCAGGGAAGCAGTCAATCCAGAAGCAATTCAACTCTTCGAAGAACTGAAGGAGATGAGAAATCCACCTCTACCAACTCCGACAGCACGAGACCACAAGGACTCGGG
>CEUA01067691.1_pt1 | contig 14255 bp, 24 predicted proteins | sample 361541 | NCBI WGS metagenome assembly CEUA01 (sample SAMEA2623079, study PRJEB7988) | marine metagenome | isolation source: saline water (ENVO:00002010), including
TGGAACTTAGAGTACGTAGTAACAATAGAAGATCATATATTTTATAGATAGGATAATGATATGACATCATGGAATGATTTTAGCAAAGCAATTAACCTTGGAGTTTTTGATGGCTGGAGTGAAGATTATGGTGAAGGATGGACTGACGAGAGAGTTGAAGCTCTTGTTGATACACTCATATGGAATTTGTTTGACAGATTAAATGACATCACTGGTATGAGTGAGGAGCAAAGATATGCTTTAATATTTCAGTCTTTAGAAAAACGATGGGACAACATAGACCATGAACACAATTAAGGATGAAACATACATACGTTTAGCCAAGGATAAGGCAGAGGGTGTAAGCCTGACTGACCCAGAGTTAACCTACGTAAGAAAGATGGAGGAGCTAGAACACATGTCTGACTTTAGACCTGATTGGTTTCCACCACAGTACAAACAGAAAAAGATAGATGGTTTGTATGCCGATCTTACGAAAGGCTTAAAGGAGACTTGACATGGAATGGGAAGTAGTGTATTTATTATTCATGGTTGTGGTAGGTATACTGGACACAACAGGAGGATAGCATGAACTACTACTCTAGATTTTATAGACTGCCTAGATATATACAGAAAGAAATAAGAACAAAGTATAATGAACCGTTTACTTTGGATGCCATAGAATATGGTGAGGATTTATTAGATACACAAGTAGAAGAAGACACGAAAGCATTTTTAAATTTATAAGGAGAATAGCAATGCCTAGATATGAGGTATGCATACACGTTGAGTTACCCGATGAGCATCCAGAGGTGGACGAGTTGGAATATATGGTAGACATATCACACCAGATGACAGAGACATTAGGTTTGTTTGATATACCAAGACTCGTAGACTACGCAATGAATCATGCAAGTGAAGATCATCCGGGTTGTGAACTTAGCTTGGGATTTATAAAGGAGATACAATATGTTCACTAACAATATAAAGTTTTTTGTGGGGTCACTTACACTGGTAGTGCTGTTGGTAGTGCTCACATGTGCAGTAAATGCAGAACCAGCAGGGTGTAAGCCTATGAAAGAAACTATGGAGCGTTTGAAACACCACTACAAAGAGAACATGATCTTCAGAGGTATATCTACAAGAGGACATATAACACTTATCCATTTTAATGAGGACAAAGGGACATGGACTGCCTCTATAATAAGGCCAACTAACCCTACTGTTATGTGTGGTGTAGATGCTGGCACAACAGGAGAACTACTAGACTATGAGAAAGAAAAACTCTTTCAATAATAGCTACAGTAATTTAGTTATGGAACTTGTATGGAAGGCAGCACATGCTGACCCTACGTATGACATAGAAAGGGCAAAGGTTGTTGCAGATATATGTAAAGTATCTGTAACTACGCTTATGAAAGTAGTACGACATGCTCAAAGGACTCCTAAGAGTGTTAATTGGGATGTTGTCAGCACTAAGATAAAACAATAGGGGGTATTAATGAAAAAAGATTTACCAATGCGAGAGAAAAAAGTTGATTACTGGAACGGTAAGACAACAGAGGTAGACTGGAAAAGAGGAGAGAAGGTTGAGAGGTATGTAGATGGGTACTGTGGTTTTGTTTCACCTATAGAAGATGAAGATAGACAATGGGATTTTTTTAATAATGGAGAGGATGTAAAAAGATATATACTGTATAGAGCGTATGGAGAAAAAGATGATCTTTTATACATAGGTAAATCTAAAACTATAATGTCACGAATAACTGCACACCTTACTAGATCAGACTGGAAGCTACGAGTAGTCAAAATATTATTTGAAGATTATAAAGATCAAGAAACTTTAGATGATGCAGAAATAAAAGCTATAAAAAAAGAAAAACCTTTGTACAATAAAAAGCACAACACAAAAGAAATGCAAGTATATGATATTGTGTGGTAGTAATTAACAATAGGAGACAGTACATGGCTGATGAACATGAAGGTACACCCATAACTACCAAGACTCCACTATACACGCTTGATTGGTACATCAAGTGGATAGCTAGTCTTGTGCTTATGTTTGGTATGATACTAACTGCTAACAATGTGTATCCTGCTAACTTATTTTTTCATTTTGTAGGTATAGGTGGGTGGTTAATTGTAGGTATGATGTGGAATGACAGAGCATTAATGGTTATAAATACTTTCGCTTTAGCTACACTAGCTACCAGTATAACTAGATTGTACTTAGATAATAATCCTAGTTATTTTTGCTTAGACTGTATATAATTATAGGAGGAGATTTATTATGCGTAAGCCAATGACAAAAGAACAGAGAGATGCGTCATCTAAACGTCTTGAGAAAGCACGTGCAGCCAAACGTAAACCTGCCAATCTTAGTGTGCATGAGAATGTGCGTAACCTAGACAGTGAGCACCCTGTAGCTATGGACAAAGTTAAGTCATGGATAAAGCACAATGAAGAAATGCTTTCATCTTTGAAGATGTCATGTAGAAGAGACAAGGCTATGCAGAAAAAACTTAACAACGAAATGAATATACTAGAAATGTATATACATAATATGAAGTTCTATCTGCGTACTGGCTTGTGGTTAGACAGTGTATACGGTCAGGACAGGGAGCACAGTGTCATAAGAAAATGCACAGTCATGGCTTACGATAGGCAGGGTAATGCCAAACGGTCAGTGGGTGTACACTATCCTGATATAGGTTTGTACACTAAGGAGATGCAACAGGAGGAAGTGGAAGCAGTATGAGGCCCATATCTGTAAAACGATTAGTCAACTTATATGTGCAGTCACCAGAGTTTAATCGGCTACGTGATAGAACACAGCTAGATTACAAAAGGTTCTTGAAAGTATTGACAGATACCTTTGGTGAGAAGACAGCCAATGCTGTGTCAGGCAAGGACGCTAGACTAGCCTATGAAGAATGGGTTAAGCGTGGCATACAGTTGGCTAACCATGTATCTGTCGTAGCAGGTAGAGCATACAGGTATGGGCTAGACATGGAGTACGTGAAGAACAATCCGTTTACGCTGGTCAGAAAGATCACTCCTATTCCACGTAATGTTACATGGACAGAGGATCAAGTGCGTGAGTTTCTTAACATAGCATATGGTGACTTTGTTTATCGTAACGTAGGACTGATAGTACAGATGGCATATGAGTGGTGTCAACGTGTAGGTGACATGCGTATGCTTGCATGGTCTAGCATAAACTTCGATAGCAAGAGGCTGGACCTAGTGCAGTCCAAGCGTGGTGCATCTGTGCATCTACCCATATCAGATGGACTACTTGAGATGTTGGAAGAACAACGCAACGACTTTGACTTTCAACAGTATGTAGCACCTATGCCTACACCTGTGGACGGTGAGTACAAACCATTTTCTATGGAGAGGTTGTCTAAGATAGGTAGAAAAATTATGCGACAGGCTGAACTGCCAGAAGAGTTACGCTTGATGGATCTACGTAGAACTGGTACAACTGAGATGGTAGAGGCAGGTGTGCCACTGCCACAGATTATGTCGGTGACAGGTCACGCTAATCCACAGTCAGTGAAACCATACATTAAGAATACATATCTTAGTGCTAACAGTGCATTGACTGCACGACAGCAGTTTAAGGAGGAGTGACATGCCACTTAATAAAAAAGAATATAATAAAAAATATTATCAAGATAATAAAGAAAGGCTTCGCATACAGCATAAAAATTATCGTGCTGATAATAAAGAAAAAATACGTGATATGAAGAGAAAATATGTAAGTAATTATTCTAATATTAAGAAGTACACAGATGTAACTATACCCTTTTTAAGTTATAAAATAGGTAAAATGAAAGAAAGAAGCAATGACGTAACATTAACAGCAGAAGAACTATTAGAATTAATACCAAAGGATTTAAAGTGTCCTGTGTTTGGAATTAAGTTCTCATTTGGTAAAGGTAATGATTGGAAATTCAAACAATATAGTATGTCTGTAGATAGAATAGATAATAACAAAGGCTATCACAAAGATAACGTAGTAATTGTTTCTTCTAAAGCTAATACTATGAAAAGTTCAGCCACACTTAAAGAGCTATATCAAGTCGCAGATTTTTATTATGGACTAGAAAAAAGGAGTAAATCTAGTGCTTGAATATCTCAAAGGCTTAGACATCACTGATGGTAGTTCTGTACGTATGGATTGTCCTGAATGCAAAGGACGCAAGACATTCACAGTAACCAACAACAATGGACAGCTACTGTGGAACTGTTACAAAGCATCGTGCAGTGTAAGTGGCACACATAAGATGAACATGTCTGCTGAGTCTATATACAGGAGATTAAACATGGCTGAAGAAAGCCACACCACAGAATTTTGTATGCCAGTAAATATCGTGCCTTTGAGTGGTGAGTATACACACGCAATGGCATGGACTTCTGGTTGGGATTTGTCACCAAACAAACATGGCTTGATGTATGACATACGTGAACACAGAGTTGTGTTTCCTGTTGTTCATGGTGGTGTCACAGTAGACGCTACAGGCAGAGCAATAGGTAAGCGTTTACCTAAGTGGAAACGATATGGAAATAATAGGTTGCCATATGTTCACGGTTATGGTAAGGTGGCAGTTGTTGTAGAGGATTGTATAAGTGCTGCTCTCGTTGGAAGTGATCGACATACAGGTGTAGCATTAATGGGAACGTCAATGTCCAATGAACAAAAGCAGTACCTATCACAATTCTCTACAGCATTGATTGCTTTAGATCCAGATGCAATAAGCAAGGCACTACAAATAACAAAGGAGTTAAAGGGTGTAGTAGAGAAAGTTAAAGTCCTGATGTTGAAGGACGATTTGAAGTATGGGAATGACAGGGATATAGAATTACTTAACATGGCTTGAAAGGAGAAACGATGGAACTTTCTCTAATAAGAAATCTAATGGACAAAGATTTTTATGATGGTAACAAAGGCACAAGGTGTCCTGATAAACTCTTCACTAAAGATGTCCAGAAGATTAAACATGCAATAGATAACGCTATGGAAAACTATGAACGCAGTGTCTCACCAGAAGAAGTTGAGGCACTTTTTTTATCAGCTAATCCAACGCTTACTACTGCACAGAAGTCTGTGTTTACAGACATGTTTACAGAACTAAAGCAACAGCCACTAATGGATAAAGGTATAGCACGTGACGTTATGAGCACGTTGTTTAGACAGGTGGTTGGGGAAGAGGTAGCTAACTTAGGTTTTGATTTTGTTAATGGTGATGCTACTACCTTAGAACCACTGCGTAATTTACTAGACACGTATGCAGATGATTTTATTCCTAGCATACAGGTTAATTGGGATGAGACAGATATGGTTACACTGATTAAGCAGAACAGCATGGACCCACAATGGAAGTTTAACATACGTACCTTGGCACGTAGAGTACCCGGCATAAGTCAGGGCCACCTTATCACAGTGGGTGCTAGATCTAACACAGGTAAGACTAGTTTCCATGCAAGTTTAGTTATGGGTGACGGTGGGTTTGCAGATCAGGGTGCTAACGTAGCTGTACTATGCAATGAAGAGTCAGTGCAACGTGTACGTATGCGATACATCAATGCAGCTACAGGCAGGACAGGCAAAGACATACTCAGTGATGTAGACAACAATCTCAAAGTGTACAGAGATAAGTCTAAGAACGTGAAACATACAGATGCTACGGCTAAGACTATGGATTGGGTAGAAGCTGTATGTAAAAGATATAAACCTGATGTATTAGTACTTGACATGGGTGATAAATTCGCTAAAACTTCTACAACAATAAGTACACATGAGTTACTAAAACAGAACGCAGTACACGCTAGACAGATAGCCAAGCAACATGACTGTGCTATCTTCTACATGTCACAGCTTGCTGCTGAAGCAGAAGGACGCATTGTTCTTGATCAGTCCATGATGGAAGGATCTAAGACAGGCAAAGCAGCTGAAGCAGATTTGATATTGTTACTAGCAAGGAACTCTATCAAGGAAGCAGGTGACACAGAGGAAGATCCAGAACGGCACATTACTATAGGTAAGAATAAGATTACAGGTTGGCATGGTGTAGTAACGTGTGAGCTAGATAACCAAGTAGCAAGATTTACAGCATAAGGAGGACACATATGGTAAATATATTTAGACCCAAACCAGATGCAGAGGAGCAGATATTCTACCCCTTTGGACCTGTTATGGGTTATAAGAAACTAAGTGCAAAGTTTGTATCAGATATGAATGCATTCTTTGACAAAGACTTTGCATCAATGACAGACTACTCTGATCAGCTAGTTGGTAAGGTAAAGCAAGAGTTATTTTTTACTGATGAGATGAGGGATACATTTTTAAATGAGATCAAACAGTTTGTGGGTAGTTACAATAACACAGCTACGATACGCAACTCATATGGACAGAGTATGTTAGACACAAAGAATAATAATTATTCTGTACAGTTTGTATCGGGATGGCTAGTGCGTCAGTTTGAGAATGATTACAATCCGTTGCATCTACATACAGGATGCAGGATGTCATGCGTTGGCTATCTCAAACTACCTGACGGTATTGACGATGAATGGCAGGAAGATTACAAAGATCATCATCCTTCACATGGACACATACAGTTTGTACACGGCACTGCCAGTACGTATAGTGCTACAAACTTTATGGTTAAGCCACAGGTGGGTGACTTTTATTTGTTTCCCAGTGAATTGTTTCACTGTGTCTATCCATTCAAGACTAAGGGTGAACGTAGATCCTTTAGTGTAAACTTTAACTTCCTTGAAATACCAAAGAAAACGGAGCATGAAAATGATGGAACAGTTAAAGCATCAGTCGTTGGTCAAGGGGGCTAGTGGTCCAGTGAAACTTACCTTAGACGTTGAGAACACAGTAACAAAGCGTAATGGTAAGTTGTATCTTGACCCCTTTGAACCTGACAATACATTAGTAATGGTGGGTATGCTTGATGATCATGGTAATGAAACAATCGTTACCTTTGATCACAGTGAGGTATCACCAACCAATGATGGGCATAGCATAGTGCAAGAGGCTTTGGATAAAGCTACTGTACTGATAGGCCACAACATTAGCCATGACCTTGTGTGGTTATGGGAGTCGGGCTTTAAGTACAGTGGTGCAGTGTTTGATACTATGATGATGGAGTACATCATACAGCGTGGCATCAAACAACCACTATCTCTTGAGGCATGTGCTGAACGGTATGAGTTAGATACTAAGAAGCAGGACACTCTGAAAGAATACTTAAAGAAAGGTTTGTCTGTACGTGACATACCACATGCAGAGTTATCTGAGTATCTTAGTGCTGACTTACATGCCACACAGCAACTAGCACATAAGTTAAATATAAAATTTAACACTGCTAATGACGTAGGCTTAGATAGGATTAGGCAACTTACAAATATAATGGTTGTGCTACTATCTAAGATACATATGCGTGGATTTAAAGTGGATAGTGACGCACTAGAAGAAGTACGTGTCACATTTGAAGAAGAAAGAAAGGAGATAGTAGTATATCTAGATGGAAAGGTAAGAGAACTTATGGGTGATGTACCCATTAATCTGAGTAGTCCAGAGCAACTGTCTACTCTAATTTATAGTCGTAAACCTAAGAACAAAACAGTGTGGATGAACGCACACGAACCTTATATGTCTAGTGCCAGTTTTACAGATCTAATTCGTAATGAGACTGACATTGTGTATAAGTCTAAGTTAAAGCAGTGTACAACCTGCTATGGTTCAGGCAAAATAAGAAAGGTAAAAAAGGATGGCAGTCCGTTTGCTAAAGAAACAAGATGTTCCACGTGTGGTGGTAACGGTTATCACGTTATTCCTACTAACGCTGTTGCTGGTTTAAAGTTTATACCACCTAATGCTAAGTGGGCTACAGCTAGTGGCTTCTCCACTAACAAACGCAATCTTGAGTTACTAGCTAATGCTGCAAAGAGAAAAGATATGCCAGATGCTCTTGAGTTTTTGGAGAAGGTGCAAAGGTTGTCTGCACTGGACACATATCTTTCTTCTTTTGTTGGTGGCATAAAGAATAATATTAAGGCTGACGGTATGTTGCATGTTAAGTTAAACCAACACATGACATCTACAGGTAGACTAAGTGGTAAAGAACCTAACATGCAGAACATGCCTAGAGGTGGTACGTTCCCTGTCAAACGTGTGTTTGTATCTCGTTTTGACAGTGGGCATATCATTGAAGCTGACTTTGCTCAACTAGAGTTTAGGGTTGCAGCATTCCTGTCACAAGATCCTATTGCAATACAGGAAGTAACAGAGGGTTTTGATGTACATGCCTATACTGCTCAAGTTATATCTGATGCAGGTCAGCCTATGAATAGACAGGAAGCTAAAGCACACACCTTTGCACCACTGTACGGTGCTAGTGGGTATGGCAGGTCAGAGGCAGAGGCTACATACTACTCACACTTTAATGAGAAGTATATGGGCATCGCAAGATGGCACAAGTCTCTTGCCAAAGAAGCACTTAACAATGGTAAAATTACTACTCCGTCAGGCAGGGAGTTTTCTTTTCCTGATGTAGTACGTAGTCCTAGAGGTAGAGTAAGTCACTTTACCCAGATTAAAAACTATCCTGTGCAGTCGTTTGCTACAGCAGATATAGTGCCGTTAGCTTTGTATTGGTTTGATATGATGCTACAACATCAGCAATCGTGCGTAGTAAATACAGTGCATGACAGTATTGTAATTGATGTTCATCCTGAAGAACACTATGAAGTTATTAGCACAGTAGAAGATGTCAACCATAATATTACAGGGCTAATACAGGAGCATTTAGGTGTAGATTTTAATGTTCCTTTATTATTAGAAGCAAAAATAGGTAATAATTGGCTTGACATGAAGGATGTAACGTAGTATAACTTATGCTCTTTTGAAAAACATGTAGAGGAGAAAAAGCACATGGCAATGACAGAAACAATAGATACTAACAACTATGAAGTAATGGCTAAAGCAATGGGTATATCAGCAGATGCTAATACCAAGAGTGCTCAGAGCAACCTAGCCAGACTACGCATCAGTCATTCACCTATTATGGGAGACACAGAAGTTAAAGGTAAGAAGGTAAAGATGGAAGTAGTTCCCGGTGGGTATTACAGACTTGACGTACCAGATGGTAATGCATCTGTTGCATCAGGTATGTACTATGCACCTACTGCAAGCATAAGAACTTTTCTACAACGCTTCATGTATAAGCGATTCATTAAAGGATCTGGATCTGTTCCCAACAGGTTTGTTAAAACTGTTATGGGTGAATCACTCAAGATAGATCTTAAAGATAATGATGGTGGCTTTAACTGTGGTAAGCCTACAGGTTGGATTAAAGACTTCAAGGCACTGCCCCAATCACAACAAACACTGATCAAAGAGATCAAGCGTACACGTGTAATATTCGGTTTACTGGATCTCAAGGATGTAGTCAGTGAGAGTGGTGAAGAGGTTAAGCAGGACATCAAATCTTTTCCTTTTATCTGGGAGATAGACAATCGTAGTGCTTTTAAATTATTGGGTGACACGTATAACGCATTCAATAAAAAGAAGCTGTTACCTATCTCACATGCAATATCATTTGGTACTGAGGAACAGTCATTACCCAATGGTAGTAGCTTCTATCTACCTACTGTAGATGCAGACTTTAACAATGCATTGTCTATATCACAGGAAGACCATGAAACATTCAGTAACTTCATGTCTTGGGTAGACAACTATAACAATTACATTGTGTCTGAATGGGGCAAGAAGTCAGAGTCACTATCATCTAGTGATGAGAAAGTTTTAGATGAGTTTCATTCACTTGATGATGAAGCACCCTTCTAAATGAACCATCCAGCCGAACTGACGTTAGCACAGTACATGACAGATGCAGCCAATGGTAAGGCTGTAATGTCTGATGCAACTATTGAGAAGATAGGCAAGGACGTTATGGATGCGCTAAAGCGTCAGTTTGGTGGGGGTACTAAGCGTAAGGACTTTGCATTGAGGATGTCTAACGTAGGCAGACCTTCATGCCAGTTATGGTTTCAGAAGAACCGTCCTAAAGAAGCAGCACCTCTACCAAGTAACTTTGTAATGAACATGATGTTAGGAGATATAGTAGAAGCAGTATTTAAAGGATTGTTAACAGAAGCAAAGGTAGCATTTGAAGATGCAGATCATGTTGCATTAGAGATACCAGAAGCAGACGTTACAATTAATGGTACATATGATATAGCTATTGATGGTGCAGTAGATGATATTAAGTCTGCATCTGATTGGTCCTATCGTAATAAGTTTAAGTCCTTTGCATCACTAAAGGAGAGTGACCCTTTTGGATATGTAGGACAGTTAGCAGGATACGCTAAAGCATCTGGTCTAAAGCCGGGTGGTTGGTGGGTAATAAACAAAGCCAACGGTAGCTTTAAATATATTCCTGCTAATGGTCTTGACATGATGGAGGAAATGTATAAAATAAAGAAGACTGCTCTAGCTGTAAAGAGTGACAAACTAGAACGGTGCTTTGACGCTATTGATGAAACATTCAATGGCAAAAAGACAGGCAACAAAATACTAGGATCAGAATGTAGCTGGTGTTCTTACAGACATGCCTGTTGGCCTACAATAAAAGAACTGCCAGCATTGAAGTCACGTGCAAAAGAACCTAAGATAGTTTCTTACGTGCATATTAAGGAGGAGAATAATAATGAAAGAGTTTCCTGAAGACAGTTATCTTGAGGCAAACCCGGATGTTAAAGAAGCCGTTGAGAATGGACAGTTCCGTGACGGTAAGCATCACTATGATGCGTTTGGTAAAAATGAAAACAGGAAAGGACTAGATGAATGGAAGATGAGCTAATAGATCTAGAGAACTCTATAAAGGATTTGGAAAAACAGTTAGTCGAAATGAAACGTGAGTATAGAGAAAAGCGTACATCAGCTTTACGGTCAGCACTAGAGGCACGTAAAGAGATAGACGCAACTATACGTGGTGAATTAAAGACGTTAGGCTATCAGCATATTCCTGCCTTTGTTACTGGTGGAATAGGAAGATACTTCTAATCAGTGATGAACTACGCTAGGTATGCTCATGCAAGGAAGTATGGGTACAGGTCGGGCTTAGAGAAGAAACTCGCTGACTACCTCAAGTCAATTAAAGTAACGTATGACTATGAGAGTATTAAGATTGAGTGGGAAGATCTAGCCTACCGTACCTATACTCCTGATTTTATACTGTATAACGGTGTAATCATTGAGGCAAAAGGTATGTTTACTGCAATAGACAGGCGTAAACATCTTTGTATTAAGAGGCAACATCCTAAGTTGGATATACGTTTTATATTTGAAAACAGTAAACGTAAATTAAGAAAAGGTGCTAAGAGTACATATGGTCAGTGGTGTTTTAAGCATAACTTTCTGTATGCAAACAGAGTTATCCCTGAAGAATGGATAAAAGAAAAAGGTAAGAATAAACATAATAAGTTTATATGTTTTACTGGAACTAAAAGGAGAGTGGTATGAAGAAACCTACACCTACTGACTTTGAACCAAATGACTTTGTTATCAGGTTAAGACCTCATATGGAAGAAGATGAATGGATTGGTGACGTAGACATAAGTATTATGTGGGATGGCAGTAATGACCTGTCTGATAGTGACTTTATTAATTTCATGCACCTTACTAAAATGGTGTGTGCTTCTGTTCCACTAATGGAAGATAATCCTAAGTTAAAGAGTGACATAAGCGACTTTGTATATGGGTCTTATAATGATATAGGTGAAGGTAGTGACTCACCGCAAAGACAACCAGAGATAATTGACAGACAGGGCAACGTAGTGTATTTATCTTTTAACACAAAAACGAAAGGATCAGCATGATGCAGACATTAACATTAGGAGAAGAAACTATTACCATACCTGACATGGTTAATAGCCCACCTCATTATAACCAGAGTGGTGTAGAATGTATTGATGCTATCAGTGCTGCTACTGGTGATAACTTTAAGTATTACCTGCAAGGTAACATAATAAAATACTTATGGAGGTTTGATTACAAGGGCAAGGCTGTAGAAGATCTCAATAAAGCAAAGTGGTATCTAGATAAATTGATAGAACATGTGGACAAGTAATGAGAATAAAAGTTTTTTTAACTTTATGTGTAGATACAGAAGAGTATCCAGTACCTTCTGATGGAGATGTAGCGTCAGAAATAAATGATGCATTGCGTGAGTATCTGCATGACCTAGATGGTGCAGAGATAGTAACACTAAAAACTATTATGGAGAGATGATTATGCACACTAACAACTATTTAACTTCTGACTATCAAAACTTTATTGCACTGTCTAGGTATGCTAGGTGGAAGGACGCTGAACAAAGACGAGAGGGCTGGTTAGAGACAGTAGAAAGATACTTTAACTATTTAGAAAACTATATTAAAGATACCTATGGTTATGTGATGCCAGATAAGTTACATCAAGAAGTGTCAGGGGCAGTACAGGATCTAGCTGTTATGCCTAGTATGAGAGCTATGATGACTGCTGGTGCACCATTAGATAGATGTCACGTAGCTAGTTATAACTGTTCATATATAACTGTAGATACACCAAGAGCGTTTGATGAATGCATGTATATACTTATGTGTGGTACAGGTGTAGGTTTCTCTGTTGAGAAACAGTATATTGAAAAGCTACCAGTAGTGAATGAGAAGTTAGAACCTACAAGCACAGTTATTAAAGTAGGAGATTCACGTGAGGGTTGGGCAAGATCACTTAAAGAACTCCTAGCTATACTGTATGCAGGACAGATACCTATGTGGGATGTCAGTGAGGTAAGACCTTCAGGAGCGAGGCTAAAGACATTCGGAGGTAGGGCATCTGGTCCTGCACCACTTGAAGACTTGTTTAACTTTTGTGTCCAGAAGTTTACTAATGCAGTAGGACGTAAGTTAAGCCCACTAGAATGCCATGACATTATGTGCAAGATAGGTGAGGTAGTAGTCGTTGGTGGTGTAAGACGCAGTGCACTTATTAGCCTGTCTGATATTGATGATGATCAAATGAGACATGCTAAGTCAGGGCAATGGTGGGAGCATGAAGGACAACGTGCATTAGCTAACAACAGTGTAGCCTACGCACAGAAGCCAGACATGGGTACATTCATGCGTGAGTGGCTCTCTTTATATGAGAGTCAGTCAGGTGAACGTGGTATATTCAACAGACAGTCAGCAGTAAAACAAGCATCAAAAAGTGGTAGAAGAGATACTGATCACATGTTTGGATGCAACCCATGCTCTGAGATAATACTAAGACCAAACCAGTTCTGCAACCTGTCAGAGGTTGTTGCACGTGAAACAGATACAATAGACAGTCTTAAAAGAAAAGTTAAGTACGCAACCATACTAGGCACTATGCAGTCTACACTAACAGACTTTAAATACTTACGTAAGATATGGAAAGATAACACAGAAGAAGAAAGACTACTTGGTGTTTCTCTTACAGGTATCATGGACTGCCCCTTGCTAAATGGTAGTCAGAAAAATCTACAGGCAGTTCTAACAGAACTAAAGAAAGTAGCAATTGAAACAAATAAAGACATGGCAAAAAAGCTAGGCATTAGTGTGTCCACTGCTATAACCTGTGTTAAACCATCAGGTACTGTGTCACAGCTAGTTGATAGTGCTAGTGGCATACACACAAGACACAGCAGGTACTACATTAGAACTGTACGTGCAGACAACAAAGATCCTATGACACAGTTTATGATGGACATGGGCATACCAAGTGAACCTGATGTTACTAAACCATTAGAGACTACAGTGTTTAGTTTTCCTACAGTAACACCTAAGAGTGCTATGGTACGTGATGACATGTCTGCACTAGATCAGCTAAACATATGGCTAGACTACCAGAACTACTGGTGTGAACACAAGCCGTCTGTTACTATATCTGTACGTAAGGATGAGTGGATGGATGTAGGGGCATGGGTATATAAACACTTTGATGATGTGTCAGGTATTAGTTTTCTACCGCACAGTGAGCATGTATACAAACAAGCACCTTATCAAGAGGTTGATAAAGGAACATGTCTAGAGATGGTAGCACGTATGCCTACTAAGATTGATTGGAGCAAACTATCTGACTATGAGAAAGAGGATGGCACTACTGGTGCTAGGGACTTAGCGTGTTCAGCAGGTGTTTGTGAGGTAGTAGACTTAACTAACTAGGAGATGGGTATGAGAAGAAACTTAAATAA
>CEUA01024418.1_pt1 | contig 14251 bp, 10 predicted proteins | sample 361541 | NCBI WGS metagenome assembly CEUA01 (sample SAMEA2623079, study PRJEB7988) | marine metagenome | isolation source: saline water (ENVO:00002010), including
GTTGTTAAAGTGGAAGAAACTTTATTCCCAACATCACTGGATGTACTATCCAATGCTAGATTTTCTGGATTAACTCCTTCTGCTTGTGTATCACAATCAACATCAAATACTGGTAAAGGCATAAAGAGTTTTACATAATCTAAGTTATCGCCCATTTCGCCAGTTTGTTCGCCCATAGCGCCAGTTATCTCTAAACCTGTCCTACCATCTGCTCCAGTTCCCCAACATTTGACTTGTGCATCACTCATCAAGGCGCAAGTAAAAGAATCTCCGGCTTGAATTAAAGTTGCAGTTAGACCCGATCCTAATGATACTGCATCCAATTCATTTCCCATTTCATTATCATCATCTCCTCTTGAATAACCATCTCCATAACCAAGTTCCCCAAATCCGTTGCTCCCCCAACATTTTAGTTGATCATTTGTCAAAATTACACATACATGTGATTCTCCAGCATCAAATGAATCTACTCCTAATCCAGAACCTAAACTAACAATATTTAGATTATCGCCAATTTCATCATTCTCATCTCCCTCATCGCCAACCGATCCTGTCCCTAATCTACCATCACTTCCTTCTCCCCAGCAAGCAACACTAGAATCATCCAGAATTGCACAAGTAAAATCATTGCCTGCAGTAATTGCAGTTGCAGTTCTAGAGGTAGGTAAATCAACTAATACTAAATTAGAATTCATTTCATTGGATTCATCTCCAATGGTGTTTGTATTACCAATTCCTAACTGTCCAGCGGAATTATCTCCCCAGCACCCTATTTCGCCATCACCCCATAGAACGCATGTGTGGTCATAACCCAAAGCAGTACTTGTTATCGCCCCTCTATCTGGTAAATCTACATGGGGCAATTCTTCTCCTATTAAGTCTCCAGAATCATCTCCTATTGTATCTGTATGGCCAAGTCCAAGTTGCCCTACAGAATTTCCTCCCCAACACACTAAAGAATCATTAGTGCCGTTGTTAACAACAGCACAAGCATGTTCTGCGCCAGCTTCTATGGAACTGCCATTCCAAGTTCCAATTTTTACTGTATCTATATTTGTACCCATTTCAAGATATCCATCTCCTATTGCTCCTGACCCAGACAGTCCTGATGTACTGCCTAATTTGTCATTTTCGCCCCAGCATCTTATTGCACTGTCATTGGTTAATGCACACGAAAATGTTTCGCCAAGTGCAACATCTATGAATGTAAGATCTTCTCCAACATCTGTAAAATATAAGTAACGCCCCATTTCAAGAACTTCATCTCCATAATCTTCTGTATTTCCATGGCCCGTTTTACCTAGTATGCCATCTCCCCAACATTTCATTTTCTGATTAGTCCCTATGGCGCACGCTGTGGAATCACCAAGTGCAATGTTACTTACTTCAGCATTATTGGCATCGAAACGAGGAATCTCTTCTTCTAGTTCTCTTTGGTCATATTTCCATTCACCTATTAAGGCGACTTGAGTACTCATTATCATCAAAGAAACGAGTAGTATGGCTTTCCAGCCTTCTTTACCAAACATGCGCGTGCTCGCGAGGAAGCAAACACTATTAATTTATTACATATGATATACTAAACTGAACTCAATAAACTGTCTTCAATGATTATTTTCGCCTGTTGCACCCAACCCTGTCTCCTTACTCTCCCTGGGAAGTGCTCTATTGCATCATTAACCACATCTGCAATTTCATCATTCATTTTCGATATTTGATCAAAGGTAGTAATTCCTATCAAATTCAATCTTTCTTCCAAACCACTATCAATACCCTTTATCATCTGCAAATCATCTTGCCTTCCTCTTGCTCTGCCAATAGCGTCAAAGTCAACCAAATGACCTTTTACATCTACTCTTGCTAGTATGTATTCCTTTGGAGTCATTTTGTCTTCTTCGCCCTTCAGTCTTTCTAATTCAGTACTAATTTCTTCTTCCAATTCTCTTCTTATACGTTCCTTCTCAGACTCTTGCATACGTTTATTCATTCTTTCTTCTTCTTCTTTCTTCTTCCTTGCTTCAGCCTTTTTCTTAACATCATCTCTTGCCTTTTGCATAGCCTTTTTCTCTGCCAGTATTCTTTCTTCAGCAGTCATCTTAGACTTGTCTTCTCTTTCTGCTATCCTTATTGCTCTTAATCTGACTTTTTCATCTTCTTTTATCTGTCTTTCGAGATTAACCCTTTCTTCTTTTATTCTCTCTTCTTCCTTTTCTGCAGCAGCCTTCCCCCTCATCGCTTCTTTAGCTTTAGTTTCTTCTTCAATTCTTGAGACTTTCATATCACTAGCTTTTTTTGCCATATCGGCATGTGCTTTGGTCTCAACCCTCTCCTTTCTTTCAGCCTCTTCTCTAGCTAAAGTTTCTGCACCCACTTGAGACATCGCTTCAATATATCTCTCTGTTTCTTCTTTGAGTACTCTTTCTGTCGCCTTTCTTTTCTTTATTTCTTCTTGTGAGCGCCTTTCAGCTTCTATTTTTTGCTCATTCTGTTCTTGTAGTTTCTTCTTCAATTCCGTTATAGTATTCTTTTGTTTGACAGTCTTTTGTTCCAATTCTCTTCTAACTTTTGCTTCTTCAAGCACTAACCTCTCAGTTTCTTGTTTTGTTTTCTTTGCAATTTCATACCGATTCTTAGATTCCTCAAATGATTTCTTCAACTTTTTGATTTCTTCTTCTATCTTCTTAGCCTTTTTCTTATCTTCTTCGGCCTTTTTATTGGCTTCTTTAGCTAACGTTTCTTCATTTTTTGCATCAACTTCCATTTTTTCGTTAGTTTTTCTAAAAGCATCTAGTTTTTTCTCTACCTCTTCTCTTCTTACTAATATATCAACTGCAGTTTTCTCAGCCTTCTTGTGCTTATTTTTGGCCGTTTCTAAGGCTCCTCGCTTTTCTTCTGAGATCTCTCTTTCCTTCTTTACTTCTTTATGTAATTCTTCTATCTTCTGACGTTTTTCATCATTCTCATTGTATATTTTTTCTATTGTTTTTTCCTGTTCTAATAATTTCTTTTCAATTTTCTTCCTATCTTCTATATTAGTTTGAATCAATTCTTCAACATTGTCAAGTTCAATTTTAGTCTTCTTTAATTTGATATTTAATTCATGTTCCTCTGCTTCAAGACCTTTTAATTTTCTTTCAGCCTCTACTCTTGGTTTAACTTCTGCCTGATACTTTATGTCTCTCTCTGCCTTTAACTTAGCAGCAACCTTTCCTTCAGAAATTGCAACTTCTCTTTTCCTCTTAATCTCTACAATTTTCTTTCTAGTTTCCTCTAATTTATGGGTTTCTTTACCAATGTCTATTTCCATTTTTTTCCTTGCCTTAGTGTCATTGGCAGTTTTTTCTCTTAGTTGTTTTACTTCCTTTACTAGTTTTTCTAATGATTTTGTAGTCTCATTACTCGTTTTAGTCAATGAACTCATTTTTTTATCTAATACTTTATTTTTCTTTGTTATTTCTGAAATCTCTTTCTCTAAACGCACCTTTTCTCTAGCATTTTCTTTCAAATCTTCTTTTGATTTTGCTATTGAAGTTGTGAGTTTTTCTATATCACTTTGATTTTTACTCTTTTTTCGTTTCTCATTTGCTAATTGTTTCTCAGAACTTTCTACAATATCTGCCGCTTTTTCAGATTGTTCCTTTGCTTTAGCGGTAGCAGTTGCAACTTTCTTCTTCTGTTTTTGTTCTGCTTCATGTTTCATTTTAAGTGCTTTTGCTTTTGCTTCAGCAGCCTGTTTTGCAGCCTTTGCTTTTGCTTCAGCAGCCTGTTTTGCAGCCTTTTCTTTTGCATCAGCAACCTTTGCTTTTGCTTCAGCAGCCTGTTTTTCTGCCTTTGCTTTGGTTATGGCAGCCTGTTTTGCTGCCTTTGCTTTGGATATGGCAGCCTGTTTTTCTGCTTTTGCCTTTGCAGCAGCAGCTTTTTTCATTTCTTTCGCTTTGGCTATAGCAGCCTTTTTTGCAGCTTTATCATTCACAGGAGTTTTTTCTTCTTTAACAGGTTTTTGAACTACTTCTTCTTTAGCAGGTTTTTCAGATACTTCTTTCTTATCTCCACCATATTTTCTACTCATTGCTTCTAATAATTTATCATACTTGCCTTCATATTTGTCTAAAAGTTTTGGAATGTTATTCTTCCTCTTCTCATAATCCTCACCACTGAATTGATTTTTATAGATCGCGGTAATTTCCTTCTCAGCTTCTTTCCTATCCATCTACTCGTCCTCTAAGAAATTTTACTTCGCATCATGAATGATTTCTATCGCTGCCCGCCTCTGCGATAGGCCGTCTTCGACAGACCAATTATATTTACAATACGGAAGATATCTTCATTAGTACATAAATTAAATAGTAAATTGAAAATAATTATACTACATTTGGAGACAAATCAATATCACTTAATTTCTTATTTTTCATCACTCCAATGACATATGATACCTTATCTACATGAATTTCTACTATGGTACTATTTTCATCTTGAAAAACCTCTCCAACTGCTAACTCAGGTATTTTAGCATTATCAATAATCCAATCGCATATTGTTTTCTTTGATACTTGCTTCTTTCCTAACTGGAGACTTATTTTGACCATTCCGAATGCATTAGATACTTCTCCCCAATCTTCTCTTTTCTTTATAGGATCTCTATCAAAGTTAGAATTCAAGTCTGGAACTTCTACTAATGGAATCTCCATATTCCATGTAGATGATATCTTATCTAATATCGTAATATCTTCTTTTGTTACAAAACTCCACGATTCTCCCTTTTTCCCCATTCTGCCTGTACGGCCAATTCTATGGACATAGGATTCTGTATCGTCAGGTAAGTCATAATTTACTACATGAGTAATTCCATCTACATCCAAACCCCTAGCTGCAACGTCGGTTGCCACTACAATTTTATATTCTCCATCACGAAATAAACCTAGTATTTTCTCTCTTTTACCTTGTGCAATGTCTCCGTGTAAGCCAATTGCTTTGATTCTCGCTCTTCCCAATCTTTCTACTAAAATATCTACCATACGTTTGGTATTTGCAAATATCAGCATCTGATCTCCTTCATCTAGATTAGAAATTATTCTACCTAATGCCCATATTTTATTCATTCTTCCAATTTGAACTCCATATTGGTCTATTTCAGGGACTTCTACTTCTAAATCATCACTCATTATATGGACTGCATTAGTCATAAATTCATTGGCAGCATCTAAAATTTCTTGTGGAAAAGTTGCACTAAATAACATAGTTTGCTCTCTATTCTCCATTTTCTCAAAGATCCATAATACATCAGGGAAAAATCCCATATCTAACATTCTATCTGCTTCGTCCAGACAGAAAATTTTGACTTCCTCAAGATTAAGAAATTTTCTTTTTGTCATATCAATTACTCTTCCTGGTGTTCCAACTACAATATCAACACCTTCAGATAATTTTTTTGCTTGTTTTTCCAAATCAACCCCGCCATAGACGGTCTGTACCATTAATCCTTTATCTCCTTGTAAGGAGTTTATTTCTTCAGCAACTTGTACTGCCAATTCTCTAGTGGGGCATAGAACAACTGCTTGTACTGTGCCCAAGTTAGAACATTTTTCCAAAAGTGGTATTCCAAAGGCAGCAGTTTTTCCTGAACCTGTCCTTGCTTGTCCGACTATATCCATTCCTTTTCTGCCAATAGGTATGGCCTCTAGTTGAATCTCAGTGGGGTCTATCCATCCTTTCTTCTGGATGGCAGAAAATATATCAGAATCCAAATTCCATGATGAGAAACCATTGCCAGAATTCATCTAATCGCCTCAGAAGGTTTCTGCATCTTTAATTTCCTTCTGAAGTTCACCCATCCAATACTTTTTACAATTTTCTCTAGTTAGAAAATGGTCATCGCTAGAAAAACTATGATTGTAGTGCCCTTTATCTGCAGTTGAAGTTTGTTCTTGATTTCTTTTGTGAAACTTTTGCAATACATGATTTTTCATGTATTGTCTAAATTTTAGTCTTTTTGACCTGTTTTCACTATCCCAAAGTTTGTCGAATTGAGATCCCTTTTCATCAAAGTCATCATTCATCTTGAACCCTCTCCGTCTCGCCGACCCAACTCTTGTTTATCATCCTCACCCTTACCTAATTTATTGATTTTAGTAGATTCTTGTTCTTTATCACTGTCATCTTCAACATATTCTAAGGGTGCTAAGAATCGATTTTTCTCAATTTCTGTTCCTTCCATAGTTATGTCTATGGATAAAGAAGTTAGTTTCCTACGCAATTCAGAATTCGTTTCATGGCGTAATAGTTCCTCAGCAACTTCTCGCAATCTATCGCCACTCAAAATTATGGATAATTGACTCACACATGCTTTTCGCATCTCGACATCTCTTGATCTCGCTCCATCAATTATCATTCTAGTAACTCTAGGATTTTGCACATCCAGTTTCTTAAGGGTTCTGATTACATTTTTCCTTATTACATTGTCTTCTTCTCCGATTGCAGACTCTACCAGTATTATCGCTATTCTTGGCTCAGAATTTGCAAGAGTAATAAATGTCTGAGAAGCATTTCTACGAACTTGAACATCTTCATCCTGTAATGACCAACTAATCAAATCCCAACCAGTAGCTCCTCCAGATGAAGCAATCGTCTTGAGTATTTTTGAGCCTCTACGGCGTAAATCTGCATCTTCCTCTCTTATCAATTCATCAAGATGCAGGCATCCTGCTTCTGGCCATCTTTTGGCAGTTAGTCTTAGAGCTTCAAATGCATCAATTCTGTATTTTTTTACATCATTTCGAAGCTCTCTTCTCAGGATACTCTCACAACCAGATGGGAAAATAGGTGCCAGAAGTTTTAGACAATCTCTAGCAGCCTCTCTTACGGATTCATGCTCATCAATTAGCCTATCTGAAAGAAATCGGAAAATAGAAGCACTTTTTCTCAATGAAAATGATGGCATAGCTTTCAATGCTGCTATGCGTACATCGGGATAGTCATCATCAAGAGCATTTAGTAATTCGGCATGACCTTTCTCCACATCTACATCCAGTACTCTATTGAGCGCCTTTATCCCATCAATCCTTCCAGCAAAACCTCCGTTCCCACTAGTATGCGATAACTCAATTTTCTTAACCTTCCCACTGGCTAGTGATAATATTTCCATAACAGGTATTCTCTGCCAAGGCCCAGAACTGGGCAAGAGCATTCTAATGTCTTCATCTTTGTATGAAAGAACTCTCTTACTAATCGCCTTTCCCGTACGAGGATCTCGAGCAATATAGTCACTAGGCATTCTTATCCGGGGGCACGCACTACGACTCCCTTATTCAATCACACTAATCCCTGTCTATTTTCTATGGTAAGTTTATTACTTTGTTTTGGAAGGATGTCTTGTGAATGACGACTATAATGAGATGTCAAAATTATTATTTGCTAGTTTTCCTCCCCAATTTCCTAAAACAAGTAGATCAGACCTAATACGACTTTGGTCTTTAGAAATGCAATGGTTCAATCCTAATGATGCCAATTTGGTAGTTTCTCATTTACTGGATAATAACTGGATAATGGAATCTGAAGAATATCTGTATCCAAATTCCAATGTCAATTTGTCTTCTCCTATGCTTGGATGGAGGCCTATTTTACGTGAAATATTAAATTCACCACCTTGTACATTAGACTCTATTGTCCTTAATCAAGAATCAGAAGAAAACGCTGCAAAGATAGAAAATAAAGTAAATTTTAATCAGGCTGGAAAAGATCCTAAAAGTATTGAAGACAAAACTACTTTTTTAATCAACTATGTTTCTAGAAAATCCGGTTTGACTAATAGGGAAGTCGTTAGAAGGTCTCAAAGGAAACGTAAAGCACTAGGTCCGGTTACTTTGTGGTTATGTGTGGCACTTTTGGCAAGAGAACAAGGACTGGATATGGATAAAATTATCAAAATACTAGAAAAATAGACATTTATACAATTTAAATAAATATTTATTTTATGATTTCATTAATCAAATTCTGATATTAAATCTCTATTCTAGTCATAATTTTAGATATTTTTTTCCTCCTGATTTCAATCAACGCTAAAAAGGGTGCATCTCTCGGCCGCCTCATAGAGGATTGTTGATGACAAGAAAAACCAGCGTCTGTACTTCATCTGGAGTGCCACTAGTTAGTAATCGCGATACGACCTTCAATTGCCCAGAATGTGGACATGAAATAGGTCGAAGTGAACAATGTAGGGTCCAAGGAATTAAGTATATTTGTCCGGATTGTAGTTTCCAAGGTCCTTAAATAAAGGTGGGTTATATATGGGGCAAGTTGTTGTTAAGTACAAGGTAACTATGGATCAACCAGAAGATAAAACTCCTGATTATGAAGGCATAGCGGGATTAATTGATAATTTACCCGAGGTTCAAATGGTTGAAATTAAACCATTAGCATTTGGGATGATGTTCATCGAGGTTCAAGCAGTTCTAGGCGAAGGCGAAGGAATCGTCGACGGTTTTGAAGATACTATTCGCTCACTCGATTCTTTAGTCAGCCAGATAGAGACTTTAGAAATGGGAAGACTCTGAGTATTTTTTTTACTCTCTCTCATTCAATAATGATCCAATGGTGATTTCATAAATTCTCTCATCAATACTGTAGCATATGTGCCGGGCGGTAGAGAAAATTTTAGTTTTAGACATGCTCCATCTACATTCCATCTATCTCCTTCTTTATTCCCTTCTACCCACCTACTAGAAGTTAAATCACTAACTTCTGGGGCTTCACTAACACTAAAATTTCTGAAGAAAACAGACAATGGCCTTCTTGTTCCAGATGAAGTCAACCGTGGAATCTTTTCAATTCTCCAATCAACTTGGTCAAGTCGACTTTCTTTCAATGCTATATTTTCTATCTCTCCCGGTTCTTCTTTAGCCAAGGCCGATTCCAAGCCAGGCAATGGTCCAGTTACTGCTAATCTACTAGATTCACAATTTCTCTTACACCTTTCAAGATTAGTTTCTGAAACATAAGCCATTTTCCCTGCATCAATCCTTCCATTAGGATTCACAGGAGCTACAATATCTCCCAGTGTAGGATGAATGATTGGCAAATTATTCTTCATTCTTTCTCTTAATGAATAATTAAAAGTTAAGGATTGGACAGAATGTATGGTCAGTAACTGTAAAGAATTTGGAAGAGCCATGAAAGCAGAAACATAATCTGACGGTTTATTTTGTAATTTTTCTAATATATTTCTCTCATAACCAAGTCGTTCAGGAATAATCTCCATACATGCCTCTATGTCTCCTGTGTCCCTCCACATCTTTCTAAATTGAATCACATCTTGAGTGGCATTTTTACCCTCCATTCCAAGATAAAGATCTACTGCTTTCTTGTAGTCTCCATGGACTACTGCTCTACCAACTTCAGGAGTAACTGGCCTTGTTGATCCGAATCTTTGTGGACCAATCCAATTAGGAAATGCATCAGCACCGAGTTTTTCAGTCATATCTTCACGAATTTGCTTAACTCTCTTCATCGCTTCTTTGCCATCTAGTGGAATTCCATTTGAGTCACAACAACCTCGAACAGTGATTGTAAATCTATTACCATCATGGTCACTCATTCCGATTTTCTGATGTGTCCTGCCTAAAATTTCTATAGTACTATCTGGAATTTTTATCTTTTCAACTTTGTACAAGGGCGAATCTATTACGACTATTTGTGTCGTGACTGCTCTTTTGTCCTTCATTCCTGATGAAAATATCCTGTTTCTACTTATCCCACACGCCTTTGAAAGTCTTTTCAAGAATCTATTAGTCTCCCAGTTAACCATGGTTATCCTAGCTACTGTAAATCTGCCCTTTGGATCTAGGGCAGGTATTTTTGATATTTCCTCAACTCTGAAATCCTCAACTCTCGATTTCAAAACTCCGCCTATACCATCATTACTGGACGTCCATTCTGACAAACCTAAACGCTCTTCTAGAGAGCCTTCCATCAAGACTTCACCGCCTCAGAGTTTTATGTTAGAAATATCTTTACTTAATTCTTTACAAAGATCTTTGAAAACTTTCTCTGCTTTTTTCCCTTTTTCTGTTCTTATGAATATCTCTGGATCATCCAAATCAGGGTGATTCTGGAAATAATTAGCATATTCAACATCTTTACTTGCATTAAGCCTAGATCTGAACATTTGTAATGTTGTATGACTCTCTCCACTTATTCTAACTCTCAATTCACGACCTTCATTTTTTAGTACTTTGATTGACATAAGACGACCTTTCGACCTGCCTCTCCTTTTTGAGTCCTTTCATGTTATTATCGACATTGTTCGATTCAAATTCACCCTAAGTTATACATCAGCAGCCTCAGCGGGAAGCATGGCAGTTGCTGACCAACCGTCTGAAAGATTCTCAGAACTCTTTGAGAAAATGGCTCTTCCCATAGTCGTAATAAGTGTTTTAGCAACAATTCTACTTGCTAGTTTCCTTTCTCCATTGCCAAACTTTTCTACAGATTTGTCTTCATTTGCTCCAAATACAGAATACGACGACGCTAAATCGCCAATCTTTGATGAAATAACACAATCCGGTGAACTTATTTATATCAACATTGAAGCAAGCCAAGAAGATTCCAGTGTTCTTGAAATTGGTGCACTAAAGCAACTTAATAAAGACTTTACAATGATACAGAATTACTCTGATTCTAATGGTAATTTCATCAAATCACAACTCAATGCTGCAGATATCTTAGAAAGAGCCATTGACCAAAGTAATTTTTCAGGATCAATGGCGGATTTTGATGATTGGCAAGATTTACTCAATTCCGTATTTGATAATAATGAGAATTGTGAATCTTCCTTCTCAAATGATGAAGAAAGTGTAGCATATGCATCATTTGCATCTTCAGTAATGTTACATCAAGACTTTAATTTTGAATCTCTTTGTGATTGGCTACTTGATGGAACAGGAAGTCCATTGCCTCATGCATCAAGTACTCTGTGGATTATAGAAATGAATGGTAATTTAGGTGAAGATGAAAACCTCAAGTATGCCGCCGATATAAGGGATATGTTAAGTTACAATAATGACGATTCTTCTACTGCACCTCTCGAATATGGTGTGATTTCCGATTCATTGATTAGTAATGACATAAATGAATCCACACTTGATAATTTGATATATTTATTCATCCTAGCTATATTGATAGTCGTCCTACTTCTTGCAGTGACATTTAGATCATTTATGATGGTAGCAGCACCTCTTCTTGGCCTCTCAGCATCATTAGTATGGACATATGGCATAATCTCTATGTTAGGTTTCGGATTTACAATTTTAGAGGTCGCTGTCGCTCCGGTTGTTTTGGGACTTGGAATTGATTACTCCATACATTTGCAGACTGGTTACGATAAAGCAAGATCTAAGACTAACAGTGCTGCGAAAGCGTGGATACAATCCTTCATGAAAATAAGGATGGCTTTATCTCTTGCTGTAGTAACTACCGTATTCGCTTTCCTAGCAAACTCCTTTTCTCCATTGCCACCATTACAGGCATTTGGCTTTACATTAGCTTTGGGCGTGATTTCAGCGTTTATTGCAAGTACGGTAACAGTTGGAGCAGTACATGTTGTTGTTGAGAGATTGACAGGAGAAACTCATTCACGCGGTATAAAACTTGACTATATAGCAGATAAAGCTACAGATTTTCAAAGGAATAATACGGCTAGAGTGCTTTTAATGGTCGTTTTGATAACTACTGGTTCTGTAGTAGTTGCGCAAAATGGCTTAGATACTAGCTTTGAATTAACTGATTTCTTGTCCGAAGATGAAATGGAAATAATGCAAGTAAGAAATGAAATATACGATTCTTATGAAATTGATGCTTTGAAATCAGTTCATATCTTGATAGAACCAACTGAATCAGAATTATCATTCAATGATGAGGAGAGAATTTTAACCTCATTAAGAGGATTTGATCAGTCACTTCTCCGTATCCCATCTGTTGTTTCAACGCAAGTATCGGGTTCCAGTAATGAGTGGCCGTCTTACGACAGTTTGTATCTAATTCTGAAAGATATGCTAATTCAGAGTGATGAATTCGGCGAACGGAATAATTTAGAATTATTCGGAAATGAGATAGCAACCACTGAGAATTTTGAACATGGAGATTTGACTGGGGCAGTTATTGAATTATTATCTAATGATAGTGTTGGAGATCTGCTAAGGGGTTTAACTTGGGCAGAGAGAACTGAACTATATGTGGCGCTTGATGAATCCAATTCTGCCATCAAATACCTGTCCATAAGGGTAGATGTAGAGGCTGAATCAAGCACAGAAGTAGGAAATATTGCAAGAGAGTTTGGAGTAGAATTAAGAATTATTGAAGAAGATATTGGAGGCAATGCATATCTTGATGGCAATCTGATAATCCTTTCCAATGTTCTTTCAGGTCTAATATCCTCTATTCTATATTCAACTGCGATAAGCCTTGCAGTGTCCTTAGCGGTTTTGGTAATTCTTACTAGGAGCTTTGGCCAATCCTTAGTTGTCATTCTACCTGTTGGTTTAGCAGGTTCATGGGTCGTTGGATCTATGGCCATATTGGGGATAAATTGGAATGTTTTGACTATCATGATAACTGCACTAACAATAGGACTTGGTATCGATTATTCCATACATGTATGGAGAAGATTTGAAGAAAATAGACGTGAAGGTATGAAAACATGGCCTGCAATGAGGGACATGTATGTTACTACTGGGGCATCATTATTGATCTCAGCAGGAACTACGATATGTGGTTTCACAGTACTGCTTTTATCGCCAATACCTGTCATTAGAGACTTTGGCATTGTAAGTGCTATTTCAGTTGCTTTTTCATTAATTCTAGCATTATTAGTATTGCCTGGTTTATTGGCTGCAGAGGTCCGTACAAGTAATGGTAACGGAAATAATTAATCCTCTTCTTTCCTACTTAATTTTCTAAATCCTATTGCTGTCTGAACTTCTTCAGAATCTACTCTTTTCACTAATACGTCTATTTCTTCTAGATGCTCCTGTACTTGTTGATAAGCCGTTTTTCCACGCGCTCCGTCTTTAGGACGAGGTAATTTATTCTGACAAACCAAATAGGTTTCAGATGATGATTTCCTACTCGCTGTAGGGGCATACCGTTGTACATTGGAAAATCTTTGTTTGGCTGCTTTCATTAAACCCTCAATCCCTGTCCCTTGAAATATTTTTGTAACAAAATTGCCACCAGGTGTCAAAATTAACATCGCTGTATCCATTACAAGTGTCGATAGTTCTAATGATATTGCTTGATCCGTATCATACCTGCCGGTTAATTTTGGTGATATATCACTAATTACCGTGTTCAAAATCCTATCTCCTAAAAGTTCTGAAATTTGTTCTAAAGTTGATTTTTCAGAAATATCTCCTATTAATACAGTAGCACCTTCTATCGGAGAAGTAGATAGTAAGTCTACACCCAAAACAAAACCATTTTCTCCTACTTCTTCAACTGCTACTTGTGTCCATCCACCTGGATGGCAACCAACATCTAGGACGGAATCGCCCTTTCTAATTATTCCAAATTTGTCTTGTATCTGTTTTAATTTGTAAGCTGAGCGAGCACGATATCCCTTTGAACGGGCTTCTCTCCTCCATGGGTCGCGACGATTTTCTTGATACCATCGCTTACTCATTGTTGAGGGCGCTGAGACATTAGGTTATGAAAGGAAGCACCCTAGCCCCCTTTGTGATGGCATTCGCGCACCGTTTAGGCACTCTCATCATTGTGATTTTATTTCTCACATATCCTACCAATGCACAAAACGAAAGTAACAATAGCTGGTCAGAAAAAGGAGGTTATTCAGTAATTATGGAACAATATACTGCAACTTGGTGTGATATTTGTGAATCTGTTGACTCATGGATGCCTGAATACACAGAAGCAAATGGAAATCGAGTTATTAGGATTGCATTACATGACTCTATCGACGACCCTCTCGGTTCTCCAATAACTGATTACAGACTAGAAAAATATTCTGACAGTCTCGTTGCTCCTTCATTTTGGTTTGATGGCTCGATTACTTCTGGAGGTATACCTGATGCCACTACTCTTCATCGTAGTTTATTATCTGCAGAAAATGAGAGAAGAGGCGATACTGAAATCAATCTTAGTGTGGTATTAGATTCCAATGAATTGATAATTACTCCCCAATTATCTAATTGGGACCAGTCTAAAGACTCCAAAGTAATATTTCTGATTCTAGAAGACAATGTAG
>CEUA01052846.1_pt1 | contig 14249 bp, 10 predicted proteins | sample 361541 | NCBI WGS metagenome assembly CEUA01 (sample SAMEA2623079, study PRJEB7988) | marine metagenome | isolation source: saline water (ENVO:00002010), including
ACTATCTCACCTTTACGAATTAATTTCGCAACATCATCATAAGAAGTATCAACAACATCCAAGTGATCATATTCATCCAAATAAGTATCTGGATCATATTGTGGACCATAATAGATTGAAGTTACTCTTGGTGGTGGACTAGTTATTTGTTCTTCTTGTGCCCAAATTTTTCTAACAGCACCTATAGAAGTTCCACCATCATGTGATATTGGTTCAACATAGATATTTAAATCTGGAAAATGTTTTAAGTACTGATAATTAGATACACAATTCAATCCATAACCACCAGAAATAACTATATTCTTTTCACCAGTTAGATCATGAGCCTTTTGAATCAACTTTATCATAGCATTTTCAGTATCTTTCTGAATCTTATATGCTAAATCTTTTTGAACTTGTGTATATTCCTTACACCCACCTCTAAAGAATCTAGAAGTTTGATCATCTTTTGGTGTACCTAAAGCAGTAGGAGATAATCCATACTTTTCCCTATCAACTGGTGGTTTTTCATTACTATTCTTTTCTTGTAAGGATTTAATCTCATTTAAATCATTTTGAATGATAGGATATCTTTCAATATTAAGACGAGAATTATTAGGATAATTTGGTACAAAAAATTCCCTATTTACCCAACCACCTCTAAACAATTCTGGAAGATCAGGATTCTCCTTTCCATATGGAGATAGACCCATAGTTTTTCCAGCATCAATAGCATCAAATCCACAATATTCAGTTATTGCTTCATATGCTTTTGTAAGACCTGGATATTCTGTGACAAATAATTCCTTCTCATCACCAACATTCTTAACACCAATATTATCAGAAGTACCAAGATGTTTATAAACAACATCAAATTTTAAATCAGGATCATACGATGCTTTAAAAATAGTTTCAAATTCAAAGATAGTATCATCAGTCAACTCACATCCCAAGAAACTTCCTGCACCATCAACACTTAAACAAGCAGCAGATTTAAATCCAGAATTTAAAAAAGCACAACTAGCATGAATCTCATGATGTATCGTATCAATAAAAGTAATTCTGGGACCAGCATCCATCTTAGTCTGCTTTGTAAGTTTTCTTATCCAACCCTGATATAAATCCTCACCAGTCCAATCACACTTAGGACCATGCCTATGTGTATGAGTTACGACTAAATGATCTATATGATCTACATATTCAAAAGCTTTTAATAAACCTAATAATGGTGTTCCATCTCTTTTAAATCTAGATAAACGTTCTTCTTCTAGATAAAATACAACCTCACCATCAACCAGTAATGTGGTACTAGAATTATGACCACGAGAACATCCAAGAATAATACTCATAATACCCTATGATTTAGAATTAGCTTCAAGTTCCAACAACTGATCAATCGGTTTCTTTTTAGATTGTTTTACTTGTTGAAAACCATTATATTTAACACCCTTACTACTACCAGAAGATATTGGTTTCATTGATAATGGAGTAGTTTTAGAAGGTTCCAATTTAGGTGCTGTTGATTTTGGTTTAAACTTTACTGGTTCTTTAGAATCAGACTTAAGTTCTTTAACAGCAGATTTAAATCCTCCTTTACTAGTGTTTGGAGGAGAAGTTAATCCCATTGTTTGATTGTTTACACTACTAACTCCTATCTTATCCTTAATAGATTTTACAATCTTCTTAACAACATCAGCATCAAAACACATTAAAGATTCATTATTTCTATCAGTAAATAAATCAATTGTCAATCTTATAGGACTATATCTTCTCTTACCTTTAGCATTATCAATGATAGTAAACTTTTTACTCTCTGGATATGAAATATTTTCAGGATAAGTTGATCCCACTACAACAGTAGCAGGTTTACCCATAGCATGAGCAAAATGCTGCCCTACACTATCACATCCTAAAAAGTAATCAGCAGCATTAATTACTCCTGCCCATTTATTTAAATCCATTCCACTAGGACAAGCAACTCCTAGTCCTTCCCATCCTGGAATTTCTATTTCTGTCATTAAAATAATAGAATAATTCTTTCTCAACTCTTCTATTACATGTATAACATTAGATACCTCAAAACTTCTACCAGTAGTATCAAAAATAAATTGACCTTCCTTCTTACTTCCTTGCCCAAATGGTTGAAAAACTATTGTCTTATCCTTACCTAAATTCTGTTTAACTTCTGCTACTATATTATGTCCTAATATCTGTTCTTCTTTACTAAGAGATAAATTAATAGGACCAACATCTCTAACCTCATCAACTTCATTAATTTCAATATCAAATGCTTGAATGAGATTACACTCTTGATTAAAATATTGATTAACTCTATAAGGTTCTGGTGATATTATCTTTCGATCAGTTAACATAGTTTCAAATAGTCCTTTATGAACCATTTGATATACCTTATCTCTTAATTTCTCATTTAAAAAGTATAGTTCACCCCAAGATTCAGCAACGATTATAAAATCGTCATCCTTCTCAGCATATTTTTCTAACGCTGGCATGGAACAAAGTACACGTCCACTACCACCATTAATAAAGAAAGCTTTTTTCATTCAACTCAAACCTCAATGTTTAATATTGTAGCATTGTTTTATTATATAGTCAACAAAGAAAAGAATGTTATGTAATGCTATTACTACCTATCGACCCTACAGACAAAAAAAATGGTGGAGTTTTTTTTCCACCATTTTTGAAATAAAAAGTTGATTTTAATTTACTTCCACTGAACACAAACCATTCCGAATCTACCCATGTCTCCACAATGACTCTGACAACCACCATTAGCAACTGACATCCATCCACCAGCACCAGGAATTTGAAGATATCCTGTATCATGTCTCCATCCACCACCACAACAGGTGTTTGATGACCATCCCTGTACACATTTTGAAGTATTTTCAAATCCATATACTGGAGCATGGCAGTTACAACCATAATTATTTGTATGGTGACACCAACCACCCCATATTCCACGAAGACCATAAACTAAGAATTCTGGACTGAGTCTTGTCTTTGTCTCATCTCCAACTAGATCAGCAGAAATATTCGTAGTACCAGAATAAATTGCTCCAGCAGAAGGTGTATAGCAGTTACTATATCCACCACCATTTCTACACATAGATCCACCTTGGTGACATGTACGAACTTCCCTATAACTACCATTAACACATGGTTGATAGCAAGGATTCTCTGCACCTAATCTAACTCCAAAATACTCACCCATAGATCCATCACCACCTTGGGCACAAACATAACATAATCCACATCCCTGAACATATGATGGGCATCCTGGATACCTGTTAGCACCAGATCCAGCTTGTCCCCAACAACAATAAGCACAACCAGCACAAATAGTATATGAATGTCCTGTAGTTACTGGAATAATAACAGAAGTATAAGCACCAGTAGATCCAAAGTGCGTCCATCCACAACATCTAGAAGGATGGTTTGCTCCACCACCAGCACCCCACATTTGGAATCTAGCTCTTGTTGCACCAGAAGGAACAACCCAAGTACAGTTTTTACCGCAACCACCATTCTCAGTAGTGTTACAGACCTTCGTATTACCAGTCCAATCTGAACCTGTATAGATACAAGTCCACTTAGTGGTATCAGCTGGACAACATTGTAGATATCTTTCTACATTACATCCAGAACCATCCATACACAGCCATCTACAAGCCATTGTCCATGCTTCTGCAGGTGCTTCAGAAAATGCTCCAGCACCACCACCACCAGTATTTGCTTTTAAATCAAATAATTCTTTTTGCTTGGCAGCAATCTGCTTCTTAAGAGATGACTGCTCATTCAGAGCACTATAAACTAATACATCCATGTTTAATTAACCCTCCGCAGTTTCGCCAGGAAAATGTAGTGTTTCTCCACCACCTAAAGCAAAACTATGTGGTAATGGTAAATTCTTAAACGCCTTCATAATATCAGCATCTATCTTAGGAATAGATGGTGGTGTAGGTTGAGTTGTATACTTCCAAGTTTTATATGGAGGATTGTCATTTATATAAGATGTAATTCCTACAAGATAATTATCTATCTTAGCATTAACATCTGTTCCAAAATCATATTGAGAATAATAAGTCTCTACATAAGACTTTCTTCTCTTCGCTTCTGCCTGTCCATTATTACGCTGTTCTTTCAATATCTGTTCTACAACCCATTTACCAGTGCCAGAATCCCATCTTGGTTTCACATATACATCTTCTAAATCTGGATTATCTAAACGATTATATACATCACCGTTAGATTGAGTCTCTTGAACATAATTTTCTGTCCAAACAAACCCTTCTTCATCAACATGGGATCTAGCAAGATAAGCTATTGGTAATTCATCAGCATTAGTAGGCTTGATAGTTTTCTTTCTATCATCAGAAGGGTATTCCTGTTGATCAAAGTTAATAATATACCCTTGCCCATCTATTTCAACATCAAACTCATCGGGTCCTATGTAAGTATAAGTCCCAGTTTTAGTAGTCGAGATACCAGCGACATAATTTTCCTCTGGCAGAGCGTAAGTAAATGATTGTGTAATTTTTGCCATTGCTATCAGTCTACTTTTACTTATTTATAAGGTGTACAAATTAATTATAAGAAACACAAACCATACCCATTCTACCTGCATCACCGCAAGTACAGTTACCACCACAGGAGGAGCCCAACCAAGCACCAGCACCAGGTATTGGTCTAACACTAGTATTCCAAGCACTCTGGCAGAATCCACCACAGTTATTACAAATCCAACATCCACCTCTTCCACAACAATAAGATGGGAAACCATATGGTGTAGATGCCCAACCAAACATAGGCATATAGTTGTCTTGAGCTATATATGACCACATTCCTCTGTGTCCATAAACACCGCTACCTTGTCCAGAAGTATCAGATCCATAGAAACATACACAACGAGCTACCCAAGGCATTAAAGCACCAGAACACATTCCTTCTGGATATCCTTGTCCAGGTGTATCATACTCAGCACAAACCCAAGCACCACTCCTACACATACATCCACCAAGATATCTACAATAACAATATTGACCAGTCTTAACTCCATACTGATCTGCTCTATCCTCAATCTCTTTGAACATACATCCAGACCATCCACCTTGAGCACAGAAGTTACTTAGGTTAGTTCCCTGAACATAAGAATCATATCCTCTCTGTTGATTATATCCATCACCATAAGCATAGCAACAATAAGCACAACCAGCACATAATGTATATTGACTACCAGCAGAAACTGGAATAATAACAGAAGCATAAGCACCAGTAGATCCATGAGGAGAAAACCCACAGCATCTAGATTCGGAGTTACCTCCACCAGCACCCCAAATTTGGAATCTAGCACAAGTTGTTCCACCAGGAACAGTCCAAGTACAGTTATTACCACAACGATAATATCCCGACGTATCACAAACTTTAAATCCACTAGTAAATGCTGTACCAGAATTGGGACAAAATACATTAGCATCTGAACCATATGTGGTAGGAAACAAGCACCACTGGTTTGCCTGATGCATGTATCCTGCTTCAGCAACCTTTCTTAGAATATTACAAGCATCGCTTAGAGCAATAGCAGAACCACCGCCACCGCCACCTCCACCTGAGGCTTCAGTAACTTGTGCGGTTAAATCAGTAAGTTCTTGTCGAAGTTCTTGATTTACTTCTTGTAAAGCATTATAGGTTAAAACATCTATTGCCATTAGTTTGGATCCTCCTCAACAACAGTTACCAAATTAGTGCCAGCTTCATATGTAAGCCTCCACTTTTTAGATACACCTCCAATATTTTCAGTGAATCCAGTAATTAAACCAACCGTAGACGCACTAGCATCATACTTTATATCAGAATATGCTACATCACCCAATTCTACAGCAGTAACATTATTATTACCGTCTGTAGTAATACCTGATGATCTAGTAAAAGGTTCAGTAGGACCTAATCCTCCTCCCCCCTTTCCTTTATTGATAATTAAACCAATGTACCTACCCATGTTATTCCTCTAAGCAGCTTGTTCTAAACCATAAACACTAACACTAGTGTCGCCAGTTGAGCAATATACTACAACTATCTTACCAGCATTTAATGCTATACCAGTTCTCTCAACAACTCCTTTCGCAGGAACCGTGACATCATACTCAATGTACTCCGAGTTTGCTGGAGAATTACCTGTTGCTAGAGCGATTCTTACATCAACAGGGTTAGCACCTGAACGATTAAGAACGTTTATATTAACAACAGAAAGAGTTGACGCAGGAACTGTATAAACAGAAGTATTAGTACTAGCAGAAGGAGCAGCTTGCCCCAAAATTCCAGATGCCATTTTTTAAGATGTTCCTTTTCTTGTATTTATAAAGATATTATCATTAACTAGTTGCAGTAAAGAAAGTAGGTGCACTAACAGATTCAAATGATGTTTTGATTCCAGCATCAGCACGTCTTACTGCATCATCTAATGCTCCAGATGTTTGTACACCAACAAATGTTCTAACTGCTGCCTGAGTTGGAACCTTACTATTACTATTTTGTGATAGTGTCGCATCAGTAGAGAACTCATCAATTGAAGCACCCAACTGAGCACCAATTGAACCCAATCTCAATGAAGTTAGACCAGATAGATCGAAAGCACTAGCATTCAATGTTGCCGAACCAGTTGCCTGGTTAACACGGAAGTACTTACCAACACGGAAATTACCATCTTGGTCAGTTGAAACATAAAATACACGTCCAGGGAACCCTTCAGTAATTTCTTGTGACTGAATTGGATCTACCGTAGGTACATCAGGCCAGTTAGTTGTTACTGTTCCACCTGTACCGACTTGTAAGAAGTCATGTCCAGTTAGTCTTGCCTGACTATAAAGGTAACGAACCTTCATGTTCTGTTCATCAAAACACTTAGCAGCTTTCTGTTCAACAAGAGTTAACACAGTAATACCAGTAGCATCTGTTGATAATCCAACTACCTTAACAAATTCATTATCAATCTTATAGTAATCATTCTTAATGAATGGAGTAGGAGTTACCACTCTAATATCAGTATCAGTAGAAGTACAATCCTTCCAAATCTCAACACTGTTAGTTAACAAACTAGTATTACCAATAGAAACTATTTGTTCTCCAATAGTATATGCTGCTGCAGCACCAGCACCATCTTGGTTTCTTGATACAGTCATCTGAGTTGCTGAGTTAAGACTTACAATCTTCATCAACTCTTTCGATGGACTCAATACATATTCTCCAGGGTTAAATCCAGAAATTGAGTTAACGTTAATAGTAGTATCACCAGAAGCAACTGGAGTCAAGAATGTAGCACTACCAGATCCAACTGGATAATGAACTAACGCTTTAGTTCCTCCAGTATGAGCAGCACCAGATGTTGTCCACTGACCCCTATCAACAGTTAATGAACCACGTCCATCAGCACCAGTCTGACTTACACCATCAATCACGAATGTAAATGGATCAGCACCAGTAATTGTGGTGTTATTATATCCACCATTACCAGATCCAGTAACAAACTCTATACTACCATTAGCAGTAAGAGTTGGTGAAGTACTTAATCCAGAACAAACTAACGCAAATCCAGATTGACCTCTGTTAGCATCAGTATTATTAAGTAGAGTTGCTGTAGTACCATTTGTCAAACCTGTTATGGTTTCATTTTGTACAAATCCAGTACCAACACCAGCAGGACCAGCAGTAACTAATGAATAGAATAACTCAGTCTTATTACCACCTTGAATGGAGTTAATATAACCTATTGCTTCTGAAGTGTTACCTCTAATTCTTTCACCAACAGCGAAGTCATTAGGATCAGTACCATCACCACCAACTACCTTAGTGTCTTTATCAAATTCTACGATTAATCCTTCAATTTGACCATTTCTACTCTTCTCTTGCTGATTAAATCCAGAACTTACAATCGCATAGTTACCCCAAGAACTGTTTCCAGCAAGAGATCTTATTCTACCACCACGAGTAGCACAATAAGAAACATGACAGTAGTAAGTAAAGGATGAAACTAATTCAGCAGCAGCGTTATTAGTAATCCAGAATCCTACACCATCATCATGTATCTGTGTGAAGGAGTCCATAACAATTGATTTGTTAGATGGAGTATTACCATCATCAGCAAATTGTCTATGAACATTACCATCTACAATTGCTCCAACACCACCTTTGGATTGACAAGAACAGTTAGAAATATATGGAGATTTAGTGATCGGAGTCTCAGGGTTCATCTGAACAAAGACACCTTTAATTGTTGCGTTATTAAGATCTTCTGCTGATGCAGTATATGTCAATGGTGTAGAAGATACAGTTTGAACTTTATCTACTTCCAATTGTGTTTCACTAATGAAGTTAATAACTTTAGTTCCAGCATCAACACCAGTACCTGTTACAGTAGTTCCAACCAAATCAGGGAAGAATCCAGAACCAGTTACAATAGTATCTGCGATTTGACCTGTATTTTGTAGTACCTGTCCTGCTTTAACAAAACCAGTCATACCTTCCATTAGAAGGTCTTTCAACATAGTTTTGTCACTCAAGAAGAACATTACAGATTCAGCATTTGTTCTCTGTTCTACATTTGTTATAGCAATATCATTACCAAGGTTCTCCCATGTATCTGATGTTGTCCATAATCCACCAGTCATTGGTCTTATATGAACAGTCTTCTCATCATAACTTGCTTCTAAAATACTAGCAGTCTTTGTTCCAGAACCATTAGAAATGGTAGTACCATAAGAAATATAAGGTGATGTCTTAGTGAGACCACTACCAGCAGCAGAAACATATTGGTGAGTATTACTAATACTAATTGCTACGCCAGGCTCCTTATTAACGTTTATAGTAACAGTGTTAGATGTTGCTGCTATAACAGTAAGAGCTTTATCATAAGCATAGTCAGCACCACTAGGAGTATTTGCTCCAGTTGCTCTTGGATATGCTTTCTGAGCAGAAGAACCAGTAGCACCATTAAAATTACAACTGAATACTATAGACTCTTCAGCAAGTTTAACTTTATCATTTACATTAAGTGTATGAGTACCTATAGTTAATAATAAATTACCAGTAACAGTATTATAATTAGCATTAGTTACTGTAAATGATGGTTGTGGTACACTTGCTAAAGTAACTACTTGATAGTGTGCATCACCAACTTGAGGTTTAACTCTAGATGTTCTTAGGTTATCACCAACAATTGATACTTCAGCTGGAACTACAATAGGTAATGACTCTTCATATGTACCAGCCTTTACATAGATTGTTGCTGGTCCAGTAGCAATACCACAAGCATGTTTAAGACTAGCAAATGATCTACTAATATTTGAACCATCATTACTATCACTTCCTTCTTCTGTTACATAATAAACTGGATGTGTAACATTACTGGTTTCCCAATTAGGTAATCCACTACTGTTTACTGTTAATACTTTACCATCTGTTCCAGTTGGTAGTCTAGTAGCACCAGTAGTATAATAAACCAAGTCACCAGATGATGTCATCACATTGGTGTCAGCACCCTCAATCAAAACGTTCCAGTAATTACCTGGACCATCAGTTGAAGGGTCTTGGTTTAAGTTGGTGAGAGTAGTAACAATACCAACATAACTATTACTTAATCGTTTAACAACTTCACCTGGTAGATAGGTAACGTTAGCATCCCAGTTACCTTTCCACTCAAAACCTTTAGATACTAAACTCCACTTAGCAGTGCTAGAACTTGGAGCAACGTTAGTACTAGTTGAAATAGCAACGTATGTAAATCCACCATAGATTACAACATTACCTTGAGTGTAATCATTACCAGCACCCCAAGTACCTACAACATTAAATCCTGTTGTTAGAATGTCCCAATCAGCAGCTAGATTATATGCTGGTGGTTTATTTGTATGGTCACTAGTAGCAACATAAGTATAACCACCATATGCTACAACGTCACCAACCTGGTATGCTGTTGATGAGTTCCAACTATCTTCATAATTAAATGATGAAATATATTCTTCTAACTGACTTGTATTAGTAGTGTCAAGTACGGTTGTAGAGAAACCTACCTTTACTCTATACTGACTATTACCATACTTAATAATATCATTAATCTTATAATAACCACCAGATACCCATTCACCTTTACTTGCTATACTCTCAGTATGTAAGGACCATTTACCTACATCATCATTATAAAAAAGATTCTCGTTACTTGCGGAAGTATGGTTCTGAGTACAAACATACGTATTCGCACCAAACTTTATAATGTCATCTATGACATAAGCGGTACTGGTAGTCCAGTTGCCTTTCCAAGAAAATTTTAGCCTCCCAAGTCTAAATTCAGCCATTGTTTGTTAAACTCCTATTTTGGTCCTGCGGAATAATCATAATCACCAAATTTTGCTACTAAGTATCCATCACTATCAATGTAATAAGACGTGCGTCTAAAATCAAATCGGAACTGTTGGTATTTATCTTGTGGGTGATTTAAATGTGTCTTTACCTCAGTGGTTTCTTCCACATAATCACCACCATCTAAAAAATCTGGGTAAGCAGTTCCATCTAAACGATGAAAATCCTGTACTCCAGAGTCAGTACTCTTAACTTTGGTATATCTTAACATACCATCAGCATCTCTTCTCAGAGCATGTATATAAAAACTATTTTGTTGCGATACTAAAAGACCTCCACCTGCGGCAGAGTCTATACTCTCACTTAAAAACATTGTCATGCAAATACCCTCCAGTAAGTATTAGTCCAAACTAATTTTACAGCAGCACCAGCGACATCACATGCTAAAGGAGAATCAATCACGCCTTCATAATTTTTAAACTGCTCATTATTTTGGGTTGCAACCATAAGATTATTTATGTCCCAATTAGATTCGGTATCATGGAGTTCAATAAAATCACCAGCCTGCTTAGTTGCAGGAAGAGTTGCTGTAAAAACTGCCGAAGTTGTATCAGCAGAATAACTTACATTAGCACTTAAATTAGTACTAGTGTTTATAAGTGTAAGACCTGGTACTGTAGCTTCTGATTTAGAAACAAGGTCCGTAAAATCAATAACAATAGTACTACCATATCCAGTAACACTAAGACCTTCACCAACAAAACTTAAATCAGTAAATCCTACACCAATTCTTGGATTGATTATAGCACCACCAGCTGCTGCTCCTGGTCCTACAGAAGTTGTTGATCCAATACCAACTCCAGCACTAGGATTAAATTGGACACCATTCTGAAATAGACCGCCAAGAAAATCAATATCTTGTGCAACAGTTAATCCACCACCAACATAAACATCTTCTCTGAATGTAGCAATTCCAGCTACGTCAAGTTTATGAATCGGATTTGTGGTCCCAATACCAACGTAAGGTGTTGATGTACTGGTAATAGCAATATTACCGTTGTTGTCATCAACAACTACAAAGGATCCAAGTTGAGAAAATTCTCTGTTTCTTGCCATCTATATGACTATTTTTACTTATTTATCACATTAACTAAAAGGGTTATTAGTTGAAGAGGTAGGTCCTCCATTTTGTGTCACTGTACCTGTTGAATTACCAGGTCCCCAATAAGCAGTATTAAGAGATGTACTATTACAATCAAGCAATGATGTTCCTGTTATCGCAGTTAAAGGTGGTAATAAATTAGTTGGACCATACGCATCATACACATCAAAATTTGAAGTATAAACAGCAACACCTTTTGTTACTCGAACATTAGACATCCATCCATGAATATTATAATCGGTATTAGCAGTCCAATTTCCAATCCTTATAGCATCAGTTTGAGTATCGTTCAATGATGTAGTATAACCATTACCACCATTAATACTAGTATCTTTCACACCATCAAGATAAAAATCTAAGTTATTACCATTCCTAACGAAAGCATAGTGTCTCCATTTAACATTGACATTCAAAGCAGCATTAGTCATAGTATCTACAGTAGTTTCAAATGCAAGATTACCACCCTCAATCCATATCATCTTTTGTCCATTTGAATCTGCTTGGATTGCCCACGTTTGAGAAACTAAAGGACTTGCTTTATAACCTTCAATGAAAACAGCAAATGATCTTTGCCTACCAGTATTACCACCCGACGTATTGCCATTTGGATCGACATTAGCAGTCCTATGCCAAAATTCTATAGTAAAGTTTCCTGATCCAAGTTGAAAAACACCAGAAGTTCCTGGAGTGTAATCAAAATAATCATCATATAGATTACCTCTAAAGTAAGTACTATAGTTACCATCTATTCTAGGAAAACCATCTCCTATTAAATATGGAGCACCCCAAGCAATACTAACTCCACCATCTCCACCAGTACCACCATAACCACCAACAACTGCAGGTGGTGGAGCACCACCTCCACCATATTTACCACCAGCCGCACCAGTATTACCAGCATAAAATCCACCATCAGCACCAGTTGTTCCTGATATTAATGCGGTTCCACCACCACCTCTACCAGAAGGATTAGCTGAACCAGCCCAAGTTGCAGATTTAAATGCTGATCCTGTTGAACTATGTTGTGGAGGAACTGTAGATTGTCCAGGTAAAGTATATTGACCATCACCACCATCTAAAACTCTTCCATTACCAGAGAAAAATTCTCCACCACCACCTAAACTATTTTCAGAAATTGAACCACCACCATAAGATTTTACAAGGTATTCACCATTACTTCGTCTCTTAACATAAGTTGTTTGTCCTTCAATAGCATTAGTACTAGGAGCTACATATCCTGTTCCACCAGCACCAACATTTATATCTAAAACCTCACCAGGAGTTACAGAAACATTATCAGACCAAACTAATCCACCACCAGCACCTCCATCACCTCCACCACCAGCACCTCCAGCAACTGAAACTATAGAAACCTCAGTAAATCCAGGAGGAACAATAAAGGAATATGATCCTACATTAGTATATGTTTCGTATCCAGGTGGTACTACTCCGAGTACCATAAATGCTTGTTGTATTGCCATGTCTTATATATCTCCAGCGTTATAGTTAGGGAAGGCTCTTCCTGGACCCCATATAATTCTCACTGCTCCAACTCCACCATCACCACCAGATCCACCATAAGTTACTCCTGGAGCAAATATTTGCATTGATCCTACACCTCCACCTCCACCATATTTACCACCATCTTTACCCTGATAGTTTCCTGCAGTACCTTCCTCACCATTCTCACCACCAGATCCACCACCACCAGCTCTTCCAGGTGGAGTTACATTTGTTCCATTAGATCCAGTAGCTCCTTCTCCATATATTCCAGTACCACCGCCACCACTAGAACTATAAATTAATCCACCAGATCCATTTGCTGAATTACCTTTACCAGATCCACCACCACTAGCACCTGTTACACCTCTACCATCTCCAGCACCACAACCACTATATCCAGCAGCACCAGCACCACCATTACCTACATTTAGTTCTCCATATCCACCATTACGTCCACCATAATTTGATGAGTTACCTACACCATCATTCTCTCCTACAAAATCTCCACCCTGACCTTGACCATCTCCACCATATCCTCTACCACCTTTAACAGTAGATGTATCTATAAAATATGAATCTCCACCATCACCACCTCTAGAAAGTTGAGCACTATTGGGACCAGATTGCCCACCAGATCCACCCTCTCCAACGACTACAGTATATGATTGTCCTGGTGTTACAGAAATATTATTCTTATATCCGAGTCCACCGCCTCCACCAGCACCACGAGCATTATCTTGAGTACCATCATAAGCACCTGCTCCACCACCGCCACCACCGATAGCAATAACACAAACAGATGTTACATTATCAGGAGCAGTCCAACTAAATGTTCCTGCTGTTGTAAATTCTTCAGCACCTTGTGTTGGTTCACCATTTTCACCAGTAACAGTATTGTTCTGTGGGAATGATCTATTATATCCCCATATAATTCTTACACCACCATCAGATCCAGATACTCCATCAGAAACTCCACCATTAACAGTCTGATTACTAGCACCACCAGATCCTCCACCATGAAGACCTCCTTCCATAATACTAGATATTCCAACACCAGTACCAAATGAAGCACCACCAGATCCTCCACCACCATGTCCTATGGTAGCTGTATCAAATTGATCTGCTGTGTTTGTTGATGGGAATGCTCTTCCAGTTCCCCATATAAGTCTTACAGCACCACGATTACCACTAATACCATTACCACCACCTCCACCAGAACCAGGTCCTAAACCAGGGA
>CEUA01232265.1_pt1 | contig 14217 bp, 13 predicted proteins | sample 361541 | NCBI WGS metagenome assembly CEUA01 (sample SAMEA2623079, study PRJEB7988) | marine metagenome | isolation source: saline water (ENVO:00002010), including
GGAGTTTTTTTTTTATGTATTTTTTTAAAATTTTTTGATTTTTTTATTTTAGTTATTATGATTATTATATTTTCATATGAATATTTATAAATCTCAAAATAAGAAATATTTAAACCTTGATCGATTAATAATTTCTTTAAACTATTTTCTGTAAAATATAAAACGTGCTCCTCCCAAATTGAAGTATAATCACAATCAGATAATGCTTTAGAACAATCTGGCACTTCAAAAATTATATATCCACTTTCATTTACCAGATTTTTCAAAGAATGAATAAAATCTTTTGTATTATAACTATGCTCCAAAATATGTCTGGCTATTAAAACATCAGATTTTTTTTTGTTTTTTAGAATTTTATTAATATTTGCATTTGAAATTTTATCCTGAATAGTCTCTAAATTGAATTTTTTTAATTTTATATCAAGATCTTTCTTCATATCTAAAGACCAAATATTTTTAAAACCTTTTTTTTTTAACCTACGCAGTGTTGTGTGTTCCTTATAGCTGACGCCAGAAATAACTGAATTTTTATTTATACCTTTCAATTTAGATATTATATTTACAAGCTTATCTAAATGTTCTTCTGGTTCATTATAATTAATCCATTCAAATCTAGGCCTTAAATCTGTTAATGGAAATAATTTTTCTAATTGTACTAAGTTGCATTTAGGACAACAACTTAATGCCAATTTACTTTTTTTTTCTTTTTGATTTTTTTTTTTAAATCTATGTGCGACAGGAAAATTACCAAAATTAATTAATTTTCTTGTTTTTTTATTGCAGATTTTACATGGCATTATTTATTTTTTAATTATTTTTAATTCAGGAAAACAGACTATAAATGATCCTCCCATATTTAAATACTTTTGATGGTCTTTAATTATATTCTTCGAATGCACCCAAGCTAAAATAATCATATATTCAGGAAAATTTTCATACATATGGCTTGTGGGTCTAACAAGAATATGATCACCAGGTGAATATTTTCCTTGTTTACTCTGATTATCATCAACTATGTATTTTATACTTTTTCCAATCTCCATTTGAGAAATTAAGGTTGTGCCACTTCTGGCAGCTCCAAAACCAGCTATAATTTTTTTATCATTTTGTATATTTTGAATTAATTCTTTTATATTTTTTTTTGTGTTTTTTAAATTTTCAGAAAAAATTTTAAATGTTTCTATTTCACAAATTTTATTTTCATTTTCTAACTGCAATATTTCTGTAACAGAGTCATTTTTTTTATATATACCATTTTTAAATTGCACCACTCCTATTAATGATCCCCCTTGGATGTTATTTCTGCTAACATCTATAATTTCCATATCAAATTTATCAAAAAATTTAACTAGAGGTATTATTGAATGATATGAATGATGTTCATGAAAAATTGTTCCTAGTAAAACTTTTTGTATAACATCTAAAAGGTAAGAAATCTCAAAAACAAAAATTGAATTTTCATTCATCAAAATTTTAATTCCCTCCATAATTTCTCTTAAATTATCCATATGAGCAAAAGCATTATTTGCTGTCACAATTTTAACTTTGCCATATTTTTCTATAATTTCATTGGCTAATTGCTTATCAAAAAATTTAGGTATAGTTTCTATTCCTTCTTTTGTTGCTTTTTGAGCAATTTCATTTGCTGGATCAACGCCTAGGACTCTAAGCTTTTGTTTTTTAAAAAATTTCAGTAAAGTTCCATCGTTACTTCCTATATCTACTACAAGATTGTTTTCTGAAGGTAAATATTTCTTACAAATATCATCTGCATATTTTTCGAAATGATCAACTAATCCTTTAGACCTACCGCTTGAATAAGTATAATCACTATATAGAAAATTAGGCTCTACTATATCTAACAATTGTATGTGGCCACAATCTTTACACATAAAAAGATCTAATGGACAAAATAGTTCATCATTATTTAATTCTTCTTCTGATAAATATTTTTCAGCCACTGGTGTTGGCTTTAATGGAACAGCTATGACTAAATTTTTACTATCACATAATCTACACTGATTTCTTTTTGAAATAAGTTTGTTTTTATTCATGCTAATTTTAAATATCTTAATATGAGATTATTCAAAATAAATAAATTCATAATCTCCGTTGTATCCAAAGTTTTTATAGATCCAAATCCACTCATCAGGGCTATAAAATGATTGACAAGTCAATGCCCAGCACTCTAGATTAAATAATTCTTTTTCGTTTCTAAAACTTTCTAAACATAAATAGCCATTTTTTCCCACTCTTTGCATTTCCATTAGGGCAATTTTTAAATCAAAAATTTTTAGATTATGCAATGTGTTTATAGAAAAAACTAAGTCAAATTGATCATCAGAAAAAGGATATTTGTCTTCAGCTTTATGTAAAATTACATTACTTTTTATTTCATCTTTACAATTATTTACCGCATATTCAGAAGAGTCTATTCCTGTCACCTTTAAATCAGGCAAAATTAATTTCATTTCGTACAGCAGAAAAGCCTTTCCGCATCCAATATCTAATACACTCGAGTTATTATTTAAATTATATTTATTTATTAATATTTCAGCAACTGGCTTCCATCTTCCTTTAAGATATTTATATCCACCGTATCCAAATCTTCTATCTCCATCCCAATAATCTTTTCCATATTTTTTTGCTTCAATCATGCACTCAATTTTATTATCATTCATTCTTTCGATGTAAGACCTGGCAGTTGCAGTATGAAGTGAGGTTACATAATCTACTAAATTTCCCATATTCTAATTACTCATTTTTATGATTATTCTTCCTGACTTTCCACTTCTTAAAAGGGTAATTGCTTTATTTATTGAGTTTAAGTCAAAGTGATGTGTAACTAATTTTTTAACCGACATTCTTTTTTCGTTAACAAGTCTAATATATCTTGGAATTTCGACATCAGGTACTGCTGAACCTCCATGAGATCCTTTTAAAATTTTTTTAAAGTGCAAAGGAAGAGTATATAAAGAAACTTTTTTATCAGGAACTCCCACTAAAATTGTTTTTCCATCAGCATTTGTCAATTCATAACAATTTTCAATTATTTTTGATTTACCTGTAGTATCTATGACAACATCTGCTCCTGCTGATCCAATTATTTTAGAAATTTTTTTTTTTAAGTTTTTATCTGTTGATAAAAATCCATGAGTAATTCCAAATTCTTTTCCTAATTTTAATTTTTTATTATTTAAATCAACTCCAACAATTGGGTTTGCTGAAACTAAATTGCATGCCTGAGCTATATTTAATCCTACACCTCCAATACCAAAAATTATAACTGATTGTCCAATTTTAATTTTTGCATCATTATTTACAACTCCAAAGGCTGTTGGGATGGAACATCCAAATAAGGGAGCCAAACTTAAATCAAAATTTTTTGGTATTACTGTTAATCTATTTTCTGATACTATAGATTTTTCACTGAATGTTGTAACTTTGCCTGAATTAACAATTTTGTTTTTCCATCTGTACTTCGCAGGTTCAGCATCTATACCAGAACTTTTCCTCCAATGTAAAACTACATGATCTCCTTTCTTAACCCTGGTAACGCCTTTGCCAATTTTTTCAACTACTCCTGAACCTTCGTGTCCTAATAAATGAGGCAAATATCTATCTCGGCCTTTGACTGCATCTATCTCGTTTATTTGAGATCCACATATACCACTGAATTTTATATTGACCAATACTTGACCAAATGTCAGTTTTTTTGGAAGCTCTATATTATCTATTACAAGTGGTTTACGACTTTTTACTAGTATTGCAGATTTCATTTAATATTTTTTAAAAGTTTATTAAAAATTTTACTTGTACTTATATCATGTTTGTCAAGCAGGTCATCTTGATTACCGTAGCAATGAATAAATTCATCTTTTAATGAAAAGCTAAATATTTTACCTTTATAAGAATATTCATAAGCTGAAGACTTAACTAAGCTTGCTAATCCTCCAATTTTCGAGTGATCCTCTATAATCAGAATTTTATTAAATTTCTTAAATTTCTTTTTAAGAGAATAATAATCAAAAGGTTTTAGGGTATGACAACTATTAACTTCTACTGATATTTTTTTTTTTTCTTCAAGTAATTTTTTAACTTCAAACGCTTTTTTTATTATCGGTCCAAAAGTTAAAATACACAGATCATTTCCAGGGTAAATTTTCCTAATTTTGCCAAATTGCCATTTATCACTTTTCTTATTGATAAACACCTTTTCGCCTGCTTTTCCAATTCTTAGATAAACTGGACTTTTTGATTTATCACAACAATATTTGACAGCATCCTCCATTTCACTTGGGTCACATGGAGCTATAACTTGCATATTTGGAATTGATCTAGCTATTGAAATATCCTCCTGTGTGAGATGAGTGCCACCTAATGTTGAATAAATCGTTCCTGTACCCATCCCTACTATAGTGACTGGTAAATTTTGATAACACAAATCAACTCTTATCATTTCAAACGGACGATATAGGGCAAATGTAGCTATTGTATAACAAAAAGGTCTTAAACCTCTCAATGCCATTCCAGCAGCAATACCTATCATTGATTGCTCAGCAACCCCAGTATTTATAAATCTATTTGGAAATTTTTTTCTAAATTGATACATGGAACCAGCTGGAGAAATATCAGCAACAAGAACACATAATTTTTTATTTTTTTTTGATTTTTTATAGATTATATCAGCAAGCTTATTTCTCATTTAACTTTTTTCAATTTCAAGAAGTGCTAATTTATATTCATCTTTGCTAGGAGATCTATAGTGCCAAATAGGTTTGTTCTCCATAAATGAAACACCCTTTCCTTTTGTTGTGTTCGCAATTATCATAAATGGTTTATTAGTCTTTTTTTTGTTAACTGAGGAAAAAATTTCTTTTTGATTATGGCCATTTATTTCAAGACATTCCCAACCAAAAGAAGAAATTTTTTGTTTCAAAGGATAAAAATTAGGATGTGTTTCTTTGGTTATTCCAAAAGACTGTGATCCATTATGATCAATGAAACAAATTAAATTTTTTAAATTTAAATTTGATGCCATCATCATACTTTCCCATGTTGAACCTTCTTGTAGCTCACCATCACTAAGCATAAGATAAAGTTTTCTATTTATTTTATTTATAACGTCTGCATGAGCCATACCTACTGCCAAGCCCATACCATGACCAAGAGAACCAGTTGATGCCTCAATACCAGGTAAACCATAGTCAGGATGACATCCCAATTTTCCATTTTTAGTACAGTAGTTATCTAAATATTTTCTGTTTAAAATTCCCAAACTTTCAAGAACGGCATATTGAGCCATACAACCATGTCCTTTTGACATTAAGAAGGTGTCTGTAAAAGCTTTTTTCTTTTTTTTCATCAGACCATAATAAATTACATCTACCATCTCTAAAGCTGAGAATGCACCAGCTGCATGCATTGCTGTAACAGTCTGTGAAATATCTAATATTCTTTTTCTGTGAGACTTGCACCTTAATTTGGAATTATAAATAGAAAATTTTTTATTTTTCATTTTTTATGAATATAATTTATGTCTTTTTTTGAAAAAAATTTTAAATCTCTTTTAATCCAATCAATACATCTATTTATACCTTTATCCAGAGATATTTTGGTTCTCCAATTCATTTGATAGTTCAATTTCTTACTTGAAATATTATAAAATTTATCTTTACCAGGTCTTTCAGGTCCAATTTTTACAAGTTTTGAAAATTTATAATTCATTATTTTACATATGTGTTTAACCAAATCCCTAATAGAGATTATATCTGAACCAGAAATATGATAAATTTCTCCACTTTTGCCTCTATTCATAATCTTGTAAGTTGCAGCAGTAACATCATCTATGTGTATAAAATTTCTTTTTGAAAACCCTCCTCCATCCAAACTTAGTTTTTGATTTTTTAATATTGAAAAGATAGTTTTTGGTATAATTCTGTATAATCTTTGATATTCTCCATATACATTGCTAGCTCTTATTGAACAATAAAATATCTTTTTTCTTCTATTTAATATGTCTAAATATTGATCCGCCGTGACTCTTGAAACAGCATAAGGAGTAGTCGGATTATAAATTTTAGTCTCAGATATATTTGTCTCCAAATTTCCATAAATCTCTGGGGTTGACACATGTATAAGCTTAAATTTAAGATCTAAAGTTGTGAGAGCTTCATAAAATTTTACAGTATTATAAGAATTAGTATAAAACCAATCAGAAGAATTTTTCCAACTTTGTCCAACCATACTCTGAGATGCATAATTAATTATAAATTCTGGTTTTATTCTTTTAATTAAATGTAGAATTTCTTTTACATTTTTATTTAAATCATACTTAAAAAACTTAAAATTTTTAGATTTAGAGTTAAATCTTAAAAAATTTTTTTTATTAATATTCGATCTACTTATACCAAATACTTTTACGTTTTTATTTAATAAAAAACTTATTAATGATCCTGCAGAAAAACTATTGGATCCAATAACAATTATTTTTTTTTGAATTTTTTTGTTAACCATTTTATAGAGTGAAAATTTGGTTTATCTTTTAAAACATTAGCATCATATAATTGCTTAAGTTCTTTTATAGCATGGCTAATTGTTTTTTTTGGCTTATATCCTGTTTTAAGTAATTTTGAAGAGTCAAGATTATAACTTCTTGCATCTGAATAATTTTTTTTAATTATAATTTTAGATTTAATTTGTTTTGATATGACCCTTGCTATTTCTAAGATGGATAAATTTTCAAAACCTATATTAAAAATATTGGATTTAATATTTCTTACTAAAAAAAATAGATACGCATCAAGAAGATCATCTATGTGAACATTTGGTCTTTTTTGTTTTCCTCCAAAAACAACAATTTTTTTGTTTTTTAATGCCTGAAATGTAAGCATATTTACAGCAACATCTAACCTCATTCTTGGAGAATATCCGCATACAGTTGCCGGCCTCAAAATTATTACATTTATATATTTTTTATATGACAATATTACTCTTTCAGTTACCATTTTTACTTTATTATATGTAGACAAAGGTTTTAAACTTAAATTTTCAGTTACTTTTCTTTCTTTTTTAATTCCATAAACAGATCCAGAGGATGCATAAATAATTTTTTTTACTTTAAATTTCTTTAATTGTTCCATCAAAACCATCGTTCCAAGAGCGGAAGTTTCCCAGCTATATGACTGATTTAAATCCACCATAGGGTCATTAGCAATACTTGCTAAATGTATACATGCATAAACGTTTTTCAGATTAATTTTTTGAATTTTATTTATGTCTAGTTTGTAGTTTTTTACTTTTTTATTTTTTATAAAATAGTTACCAAATAAATTATTATCTATGTTAATTACAGAGTAATTATTGTCGATTAATTTTTTAATTAATTTTACCCCTTGATATCCAGATCCTCCAGTGACTAATATTTTTTTTCTCATTTTATAGAAACATGCATTTAATATATTATTATAATTATAATTGACAGTAATTATGATTTAATAGTATAAACAATTACGCTGAATCATGACGGGGAACAATGTGTAAATCATTGACTGTACCTGCAACGGTAATAAATTTTAAAGTCCGAGTGCCGTCCAGCGTAGTCCGCTGTTGAACGAAGGCCAGGAAAAGTCTAGTTCTGCAATGAAAAATTAACAGAGGCATAAATAAATTAAAATAGCTTAATGCTATGAAAGGATGCCATGTTAATTAAGATAGTTCTAATATTACTATTATCAACAAATTTGCTATTTGCTAACAATTTATCAGAAAAAAAAAATTGTTCATGGGCTAATAATTCAGAAAAAGCTTGTTTACATATTATAAAAAAAATTACTAATTCTTCTAGTAATAATGAAAAAAAAATTAATCGTTATATTATTAGTAGGAAAGAAATTCTTGAATATGGTGCAATTGATTTAATTGATGTTTTAAAAAATATTCCAGGTGTTCAAATTACTCAATCTGGTCCAAAAGGACAACAAAGCTCTATGTTTTTGAGAGGTACTAACTCAAATCATACTTTGGTGTTAATTAATGGAATTGCTATTAATGACCAATCTACAACACAAGGTTTACATGATTTTGGAGTTGACTTTATTCAAACTATTCAACAAATAGAAGTATATCCAGGGTCTAGTGCTAGTCAATTTGGATCGAGTGCAATAGGTGGTGCAATAAATATAATTCTAACTGGAGATTATAAAGATAGTTTTACATATTTTTCTGATGTAAATAATAATTATAACTTTCTTGCAAATAAATCTTTTGTTGGAAATGAAGAGTCTCTCAACATTAAATTTGGATCTGTAAAAAATAAAACTGTAAGTGCTAGAGATGGATCTAATAAAGAAAAAGACGAAGTATTAAATTATACAGCAAATTTGAACTATGAAAAATGGTTAAAAAATAATTTAAGATCTTTTAATACTTTATATATAAGACAAACAATTGCTGAATATGACGGATCGTCGGCTAATCAAGAAGGATATGAAGGCGATAATCTTATGTATACCCTCCAATATGGACTAAACAGAATAGAGGAAAATAAAGATGATAACTTAATTTTCTATTACAATGGCTACGATCGAGAGTATGATGAAAAAGGTACTATTGATAATTATTATAGTAATACTGGTGGATTAAAGGGTGATTTATCAAGAAATCTCAATGAATTATTTTCATATGGTTTAGGCTTTGATTACAGATATGATTGGGGGAAATTTGATAACAGAGGATCTTATCAGGCTTCAACAAAAGGACATTCAGATAACTTTTCTATATATTCAAATATAGGTTGGAATTTCTTTTTAGATTCTAATGCTTCTCTATTTTTAAGAAATGATAATCATAAGTTAACTGGAAATCATCAGACTTATAAGGTTGATTTAAATAAAAATTTTGGAAAAGTTAATTTAGGTATCTCTCATATGACGGGATTGAGAAATCCTACATTATATGAACTCTTTGGAACAGATAATTATGGTTACTCGGGAAATAGGAGTTTACGTCCTGAAAAGAGTGCTACAAATGAAATATATACAAAAATGAATCTATCAGAAACTTTGGATTTTTCATTAACAGCATTTAGATCTAGTATCACAAATAATATAGAATATGTAAGCAACAGATATGTAAATGATACAGATGATATAGATTTGAATCAGTCAGGCCTAAATAGTGAATTACATTTTAAAACAAAAGAAACTAATTATAGAATTTTTTCATCATTTTTATCGTCAAAAAAAGAAAATGGTACAAATCAACTAAGAAGGCCAAGAAAGAGTTATGGAATGACTGTTTCAAAAAAATTTAATTCAAAATCTCTAGGAAATTTTCAAATATCAACAAATTATAATCACTATGGAAAACACTTTGATACTCATTCTACAAATTTTAGTACAATTGAAATGGATAGCACAGACTTGGTTGATTTTAATATTATTAAAAAATTTAATAATTCAGAATTTGTTTTGAAAATCACTAATTTATTTGATGAAAATTATCAAAGACCTCATGGATATTTACATGAGGGTAGATTTATAAAGTTAGGATTTAGATTTTAAAAATTATAAATCTTGTCTTTATGTATTTTTTTAAATATATTTATGCGATGAAATATTTAAAAATTTCTTTTGGGATTTTTTTAGTATTAGCTTTAAGTAGATTTATCCCACATCCTCCGAATTTTACGAATTTGCTGGCTTTAAGTTTTTATGTTCCATTAATTTTTGGATTAAACTTTATACCTATAGTAATTTTGTCTTTTTTGTTAACCGACTTGTATTTTGGTTTTCATTCATCTGTTTTCTTCACTTGGGGATCGGTAGCAATAATTGGTTACATTTCAATTTACTTTAAAAATTCATTGTCAAAAAGATTATTAGGAGCAGCTAGTGCAGCTATAATATTTTTTATACTCTCAAATTTTGGTGTATGGATATCTGGAGGATATGGATATACATTAAATGGTTTAATAAGTTGTTATATTCTGGCAATACCTTTTTTTGGAAATACATTTGTTTCAACTATTATATATTCTGCGCTTATAGAATTAATATACAAAATATATAATACAAGATTTCAAAGAGAAGGTTAAAGATTTCTTTTTATTTTATTTAAGAAATAATTTTTAAATGATTAATTATTTATTAAGAAGATTAATTTATTTAATTGTTTTTTTGATTTCACCTATCTTTATATTCTTTGTTTTAATTTTAAGTAAAATTATAATAATTAGAATTTTGCCAATAATTTCTCAAAGAATTGGTCATTTTGCAGGAAATACAGAAATGCAAATATGCAAAAAAAAATCCTCAAGATCAAAACAAAATTTAGATATTTTCTTTTTCGAAAATAAAATTTCAAACACGTTCCTAGAAAAAAAATGGAGGGAAAAGTTGGTCATTTTTCCTCAAGTTATTTTATTCCCTTTGTATTACTTATTAAAATGTTTATCTATTTTTTTTCCAGTATTTAAGAAGCATGTAGTTACTGAGATTTCACTTAATAGTAGAGATTATGAAAACTTGATAGATAAATACGAACCAAGCATAAGTTTTAGCGAAAAAGAAATAAAATTAGGATTTGAATATTTAGAAAAATTTGGATTAAAAAAAAATGATAAATTTATTTGTTTTATTGTTAGAGATAAAAAGTATTTAAAACATAATTTTCCAGAAGTAGATTTTAGTAAATGGAATTATAGAGATTACAATATAGATGATTTTATACCTGCTGCAGAGGAATTGACAAAATTAGGTTATTTTGTTTTTAGAATGGGAAAAATTTCAGAAAAAAGATTAAATACAAATAATAATATGATTATTGATTATTCTTTTTCAAATTTAAAAAGTGATTTTTTAGATATTTTTCTTGGGGCAAATTGTGAATTTTGTTTATCTACTGATGTTGGTTATGATCATATTCCTTATATATTTCGTAGACCGCTAGCAAGTATTACAGACCCTATTTCTTTAATGAAATTATCTAGTAAAAGATTTTTAAATATTTTCAGTCTATATTATTCTAAGATAGAAAAGAAGTATTTGACATTAAATCAAATATTCAACTCTAATCTGGCTTATTTCAATTCTAGTCAAGATCTTTATGATGCAAAAATAAAAATTATTAACCCTGGTCCAAATGAAATAAAAAACTTTGTTATTGAAATGGTAAACTATATTAAAAATGATTTTAAATTAAATGAAGTAGACGAAAATTTAAACAAAAAATTTTTAGAAGTATATGACCAAAAAATTCGATCTGAAAATTTTGTCAATTTTTTCCAATCAAAAGCAAATACAAAAATTAAAAAGTTACATGGAGAATATTATGGAAAAATTTCTCCAAGCTTTTTAAACAGATTAATTTTATAATATAAAATTTATTATAATTTAATTTAAGTTTTTAAATTTATATATATTATGAATTATAAATTTTTATTTTTATCTAAGATTTCAAATATTTTTTTTTTTAATAGCATATTATTTCTATCAAAGCACATTTGATCTTTAATTAAATAAAAATATTTATGATTCCATTTTTCTATCGAACAATTTTTTATATTATTAAGTATTCTTTTAATTTCGCTATAGTCTAATTTTTTCGCCACAAAAAAATCTATATTTCTTTTAGTAACATTTGAAGGCCATCCAAAATATTCTTTTAAAGTTTTACTTGGTCTCAAGGAGATAGCAGCTACTTTTTTTTTTCTTGAAATTGCCTCATATCCTAATGTCGAGTCAAAAAATATTATATTTTCGTAACTATCTAAAATTTTGTATGAGTCTTGCCATTTTTTTCCTTCACAAAAATTACAATTATAACCAAAATATGTTTTATAAAAAAATTTCTCTCTTAATTTATTTTTATTATTCTTTGAACTTAACAAAATATGTAATTTTGATTTCGTCTCAGAAAAATATTTTCTCAACAAACTTAATACCCTTTTTTCATAAATTATGTTTTGTTTAGAATTTAAGTTTCTAAATTGAGAAATTAATAAAAAAATTTTATTTTTTTTTTTATAGTTAAAATTTACAATATTATTTTTAAAACTACCATGTGCTATATATTTAGATTTAATATATTTTCTATATTCTGTTGCAATAAATTTATTAAAAGTAAAAATATAATCACAAGATAGATTTTTTGAATTTAAAAAATGATTTTGTTTAAAAATATCATTATAACCCGGTTTTCTTAAACCATTTTGAATTGAGATAAAAATTATTTTATTAAAAAATTTCTTGAGTTCATAAAATTCTACCCTGTTATCAATTAAAGTTATAACAACTTTTGGAGAAATTTCAGATATATATGCTCTATAATAATTCACTTTATTAAATTTTAACTTGATTATCATACTCATTAAAATCCAAAAATTATATTCTTCATCTCTAGTATGCAAAATATGATAATTTTTTAATTTAAATTGATTTACTATTGTATCGACATGGCTAATATCAAAAAATAATATTTCTTTTTTTTCTAATTTTTTAAACTTGATTTTTGTCTTAAAAAAAATTTTGAAAATTCTTTTTATTTTTGAAATCATTACTTTATCCTTTTTAAGGATAGTTAATTTAATTTAATATGTGCTCTTAGTTTTTTCGCGATTGGCTTTTCTTCCTCAGTAATATAACCAATTTTTTCCTCACCATAAGCCTTATGCATTTTAAATATAGAGTCTGTTAAATTTTTCATTCCTTTTAGTTCTAATGATGCAGCCTGATCACTTCCATACATAGTTCTGTCAAGAGTAATATGTCTTTCCAAAGAACTTATATTTAGTGAAAATGCAGCTAATGATACTGCCACCCCATTTTCGTGCCCACTATATCCTACATCACATTTAAATTTATTTTTAAGAGAATTTATTGTTAATAAATTAGCATCTTCTACTTTCATTGGATATGTAGATACACAATGCATAAGTTCAAAACTACACTCAATATCTTGAAAAATACCTACTGCATCCTCTATATCTTTTAATGTGGACATACCAGTTGAAATAAAAGTATGTTTTTTTCTTTTTGCTACTTCTTTTAAAAAACCTTTGTCAACAATCATTGCTGACGCTATTTTATTGTAATTTAAATTGTATTGATCTAAAAATTTTAAACTATTGATATCCCAAGCAGAAGCAAACCATTCTATTTTAATATCTTTACAAAAATTATTAATTTCATCATATTGTTCTTTACCAAACTCTAAACCTTCCTTTTGTTCTCTTTGAGTTGTTCCCCAAGGACTTTCTCTATGCGAGTCTAGTAATTCTTGCGAATATACTAAGTTAAGATCTCTTTTTTGAAATTTTACTGCATCAAATTTTGCCTCTTTTGCAGTTTCTATTAACTCTTTTGCAATTTTCAAACTTCCATTATGATTTATACCAATTTCAGCAATTAAGTATGGTTTTTTTAACATACTGATATAATTATCTTATAATACTTAAAATAGAAACTAATTATTTGATGAATAAAAAAAAAATCCATGCTGTAATTCTTGCTAGGGGAGGATCTAAAGGAATTAAAAATAAAAATTTGATATTGATAAATGGAAAACCTTTAATTTATTGGTCTATAAAATCAGCTTTAGAATGTAAAAATATTGAAAAAATCTGGGTAAGCTCTGATCATAAAAAAATATTATATGCTGCAAAAAAATTTGGTGCAGAAATTATTAAAAGACCAAAAAAATTATCAGGAGATAAAAACTCCTCTGAAAGTGGGTGGCTACACGCATTAAAATATATTGGTAACTACCATAATGTTAATTATATTGTTGCTCTTCAAGCCACTTCACCAATACGGAACAAAAATGATTTAAAATTTGCAATTAAAAAGTTTTTTATTAAAAAATATGATAGTCTTTTTTCTTCATCACTCAACAACTCTTATTTTAGATGGACAATTAAAAATGGTAATTTAAAGTCAAACTATAACCTAAAAAAAATAAGACCTATAAGACAAACAATTAATACTGAATTAATAGAAAATGGTTCTTTTTATATTTTTTGTGCAAAAAAATTTTTCAAATCAAAGAAAAGGCTTTTTGGGAAAATTGGTACATTTATTCAAAAAAAATCTGAAGGTTTTGAGATAGATGACGTAGAAGATATTCGTATCGTGAATTCAATAATGAAATCTAAAAATTAATCAATTTAATATCGTTAAAAATTTTTTTCAGTGCATAAATCAAGCCAATTGAGCTATT
>CEUA01233161.1_pt1 | contig 14176 bp, 13 predicted proteins | sample 361541 | NCBI WGS metagenome assembly CEUA01 (sample SAMEA2623079, study PRJEB7988) | marine metagenome | isolation source: saline water (ENVO:00002010), including
ACAGGCCGGTATTCTAACCAGCTGAACTACCACTCCGGATGGTTGGTGGGTGCTGAGGGGATCGAACCCCCGACCTACGCCTTGTAAGGGCGCCGCTCTCCCAGCTGAGCTAAGCACCCGTCCAGGACAGACTTATGCAGTTAGTTGAAGTGATTAGTTTACGGCTTCTTTCAGCGCCTTTCCAGCTTTAAATCCTGGAACATTAGTAGCAGAAATTTGTATTGCTTCACCAGTTCTTGGGTTTCTTCCCATACGGGCCGCTCTATGTTTAACAGTAAATGTACCAAATCCCACTATAGAAACTTGATCTCCATTTTTTAATGAGCCAGAAATACTTCCAACTATCGCATCAACTGCTCGACTTGCGTCTGCTTTTGAAAGGTTAGCTTCGCTCGCTACAGAATCTATTAATTGTGCTTTATTCATTATTGCCCCTTATAAAAAAATTAAAATTAAAAATCACTTTTAAATTTATACCAATTGACATTTTAGGATGTCAATAAAGAATTCAAAATTAATGCTGCAAATTAAGATTTAGCTCATCTTTGGATTCGCTGTCGCTCTTAGACTTATCATTTGTTACTTCCGTTTTTTTACTTATTTCTGGCATATTTATAAGCGATAATTCAATTACGTCATCTATCCATTTCACCGGAAGTATTGTTAGTTTGTCTTTGATGTTCTTCGGTATTTCTACTAAATCCTTCTTATTTTCGCTAGGAATAATGACCGTATCAATGCCGCCTCTATGAGCTGCAAGAAGCTTTTCTTTGAGGCCGCCAATAGGTAAAACCTCTCCCTTTAAAGTAATCTCACCTGTCATAGCAACATTTGAACGAATTGGAATCTTTGTTAAAGCTGAAACTAAAGATGCGCACATTCCTATACCTGCAGATGGGCCATCCTTCGGTGTTGCGCCTTCAGGAACATGGACATGGACATCTACTTCTTGAGAAAAATTATCCTTTAAGCCTAATGCTATTGCCCTACTTCTAACAACAGTCATAGCTGCTCTAATTGATTCCTTCATAACATCGCCAAGTTGCCCAGTATTTGTTAATTTGCCCTTACCTGGAACAATTGCTGTCTCAATATTTAAAAGCTCTCCCCCAACCTCTGTCCAAGCCAAACCAGTAACCTGACCAATACGATTAATTTTATCTGCCAATCCAAATCTAAAACGCTTAATACCAAGATATTTAGATATATTTCTTGTACTTATCCTAATAAGCTTAGAGCTAATATCATCTATAACTAAACTTTTAACGACTTTTCTACAAATTTTAGCAATCTCTCTCTCTAACCCTCTCACACCAGCTTCTCTTGAGTAATGTCTTATAATTTCATAGATAGCGGAACCAGATATTTTTAATTCAGAAGGCTGTAATCCATTTTCATCTATTTGTTTAGGAATGAGGTAATCTTTAGCAATATTTAATTTTTCGTCCTCTGTATATCCAGGTATCCTAATTATTTCCATCCGATCAAGCAAAGGAGCAGGTATATTTAATGTGTTAGCAGTACATACAAACATAACTTCTGATAAATCGTAATCAACCTCTAAATAATTATCTCCAAAGGTAGAATTCTGCTCAGGGTCAAGAACCTCTAATAGAGCTGATGAAGGGTCTCCTCTAAAATCCATAGAAATTTTATCTATTTCATCAAGCAAGAATAATGGATTCTTAACTTTGGCCTTAGTAATATTTTGTATTATCTTTCCTGGCATTGAGCCAATATAAGTTCTTCTATGACCTCTAATCTCTGCTTCATCTCTTAGACCTCCAAGTGACATCCTGACAAAGTTTCGATTTGTAGCCTTAGCTATACTCTTACCTAGTGATGTCTTTCCGACGCCTGGCGGGCCAACTAGACATAAAATAGGTCCTTTAATTTTTTTAACCCTATTTTGAACGGCCAAATATTCTAATATTCTCTCCTTAACCTGTTCTAGACCAAAATGATCCTTATCAAGATTCTCTTTAGCAGTTGAGAGTTTTTTTAATCCCTTGGTTCTTTTCTTCCATGGAAGCTTAATGAGGCAGTCTAAGTAATTTCTAACAACCGTTGCTTCAGATGACATTGGGGACATTAATTTCAATTTACTGAGCTCATTATTAGCTTTTTCCTTCGCTTCTTCTGTCATGCCTGATGACTTAATCGATTTATCTAGTTCTGACAAATCACCTTGCCCATCCTCAATTTCACCTAATTCCTTCTGTATTGCCTTCATTTGTTCATTTAAATAATATTCTCTTTGGCTTTTTTCCATTTGGTTTTTTACTCTTTTTCTTATTTTCTTCTCTACATTAAGTAGCTCAATTTCGTTATCTATTAGACCAAGAATATGCTCTAAACGATTTCTTGTGCTAACCACTTCAAGAATCTCTTGTTTCTTGGGTAGTTTTAAATCTAAATGTGCTGCAACGGTATCAGCCAGTCGTCCTGGCTCATCTATTGCAGATAAAGAATTAATAATTTCAGAAGGCATCTTGCTGTTTAGCTTAATATAAGTTTCAAATCTAGATAAAATAGCTCTGCATAAAGCTTCTACCTCCTTGTTCAAAATACTTCTACCATCAACCTGCTCTAAGTCTGCAACAAAAAAATCTTCTTCTTTTAATGAGGAAATTTTTGCTCTTGATAACCCTTCTACCAAAATTTTTATTGTCCCATCAGGTAATTTAAGTAACTGCAGAATTGATGCTACTGTGCCAAAATGATAAAAATCATCGGAAGAAGGATAATCTATATCAGCATTTTTTTGGGAAACTAAAAAAATTTCTTTATTTGTTAGCATTGCGTTCTCAATCGCCAAGATAGATTTATCCCTGCCAACAAATAAAGGCATAACCATATGCGGAAAAACAACTACATCTCTTAAAGGAAGTAATGGTAAAGATCTAGTGTTCATAATAATATTTTTGCTTTTATCATTCATGCGATCATAAAAAAATATAATGAAACTATAGTTGGGACTAATATCAGAAACTCAAGATATTATGAGCTTTTTTTGACTGGTAAAGCAGGGTCTTCATTGGCATAAATAATATAAGGAGTGCTTTCTCCTAATACTACAGCCTCATCAATTACTACCTTCTCTGCACCTTGAATTGAGGGTAAATCATACATGACATCAAGCAGCGCTCCTTCTAAAATAGTTCTAAGACCTCTAGCTCCAGTCTTTCTTGTCATAGCATAATTAGCAACTGCCTGAATAGCATCATCTCTAATCTCAAGCTTAACGCCTTCCATATCAAATAATTTTTTATACTGCTTAGATAAGGCGTTTTTTGGTTCAATTAATATTCTCTTTAACGCTGCATCATCTAATTCTTCTAAAGTAGCAATAATTGGAAGCCTTCCAATAAATTCAGGAATAAGGCCAAATTTAATTAAATCTTCAGGCTCTACAGACTTAATAACATTGCTATAAGTCTTTGACTCGCTCTTGCTCTTTACATCTGCGATAAAACCTATACCGCTCTTTGAGCTTCTATTAATAATAATCTTATCTAAGCCTGCAAAAGCCCCACCACAAATAAATAATATATTGCTTGTATCAACCTGTAAAAACTCTTGCTGTGGGTGTTTACGTCCTCCTTGAGGTGGCACAGAAGCAATTGTACCTTCGATTAGTTTCAGTAGGGCTTGCTGAACACCTTCGCCTGAAACATCTCTAGTAATAGAAGGGTTTTCTGACTTTCTAGATATTTTATCAATCTCATCAATATAAACTATTCCTTTTTGAGCCCTTTCAACATCATAATCGCATTGTTGAAGCAATTTCTGAATAATATTTTCTACATCTTCGCCGACATAACCAGCTTCAGTTAAGGTTGTAGCATCAGCAATGGTAAAAGGCACATTAAGAAGTCTTGCTAGTGTTTCAGCTAACAAAGTTTTTCCACAACCCGTTGGCCCAATCAGTAAAATATTGCTCTTAGCTAGCTCTATACCATCTTTATCTTTTTTATCCTGTGCTTTGAGTCTTTTATAGTGATTGTATACTGCAACAGAAAGAACTTTTTTTGCTTGGCCCTGATCAATAACATAATCATCAAGCTTATTTTTTATTTCTTGAGGCTTTAAAAGTATGTCTTGGCCCTTCTCTATATCCTCATTAAGCTCCTCTCTAATGATATCATTACAAAGATCAACACATTCGTCGCATACGAAAACAGATGGTCCAGCAATCAACTTACGAACTTCATGCTGGCTCTTGCCGCAAAAAGAGCAATATAAAAGCTTACCATCTCCTGATTTATCTGTTGTATCGTCACTCATAAAAATCTCTAAAAAATAAACAATTTATTTCTTTTTATTAACATAATTTCAAAGTTTGTGCAAAAAATCATACTAACAGGTAACTAGTCTTTTGTGTCATCCTTTCGCTCAAGCAAAACAGTATCTATCAATCCGTAATCTATCGCAGCATCAGCATCCATGAAATAATCTCGATCACTATCGTTTTCAACTTGTTCTATAGACTTACCAGTATGATTAGACAATATCTGATTTAATCTCAATCTAAGTTTTAAAACTTCCTTTGCATGAATATCAATATCTGATGCCTGTCCCTGAAAGCCTCCACTTGGTTGATGGATCATAATTCTAGAATGAGGCAAACAATACCTTTTACCTTTTGTGCCGCCAGCTAAAAGCAAAGCTCCCATACTAGCTGCTTGACCTATACAGATCGTGCTTACATCAGGTTTAATAAACTGAATTGTGTCATATATAGAAAGCCCTGCTGTGACAATGCCACCGGGTGAATTAATATAAAGATGAATATCTTTATTTGGATTTTCTGACTCAAGAAATAGGAGTTGCGCAACAACTAAATTTGCCACATTGTCATCTATGGGCCCAACTATAAATATGACCCTATCCTTCAGCAATCTTGAGTATATATCATAAGCTCTTTCGCCTCTAGATGTCTGCTCAACCACCATTGGTACTAAATTTAATCCCTTAACGCTCACACAACACCTCTCTAACTTATATTACTAATAGCTAATCATTTCTTCTAACTTTACAGCTTTTTTAGTTACTTGTGCAGTATTTAATAAAAAGTCTACAACCTTTTCTTCCAAAATTGATGACTCTAACTGAGACATTAACTCCTTATTACTCCTATAAATAGACTCAACCTCTTCTGGTTTATCGTAATTTGAAACTAAAGTTGAGATCTTTTTATCAACATCCGTCTTGTCTGCCTTTATACTTTGATCTTCAATTATTTGTTGAACAATAAGTCCTAACCTCACTTGACGCTCAGCTGAATCTTTGTATTCTTCATCAGATTTAATTTCTGTTTGTTTATTTTCCTTATCCTGATCCTTAAGTGTTAACACTTGTCTATCTACTAATGCATTTGGAATAGATATTTTATTAGACAATAAAAGTGCATCAAAGGCTGAATCTTTAGACATTAGTTTACTTCTTTGCTCAATCTCTTTTTCAGCATTTTCCTGCAATTGTTTTTTTAATATATCTATACCGCCTTTCTTAATACCTAAGCTGCTAAAAAATTTCTTATCTAATTCAGGCAGTACTTTCTCTTCAACTCTGTGAACAACAATATCAAAAGTAGCCTTCTTGCCTGCTAAATCTTCTTGATAATAATCCTTTGGAAACCTAACATTAATTGTCTTCTCTTGCTTTGCGGAGATTTTAGTTAATCCACTATCAAAATCTTTTATTACTTGGCCTTCACCAACCACAATAGGTGCCTTCTCTCCTTTACCTCCTTCAAACTCAAATTTTCCTATCCTTCCTACAAAATCAATTACTACTCTATCTCCAGGCTTTGATTCTCTTTGGACTTCTAGCCAGTCTGCCTTTTGATTTTTAATATTTACAATCATTCTTTCAACATCTGATGGAGTAACCTTGGCCTCTACCACCTTAATTGATAATTTATTTATTGGTTTCAGCTTAATATCAGGAAAAATCTCAAAAGTTGCAGAATATGTAAAAAAATCTTTATCTTTTGAGGTAATAATCTCAATACTGGGTTGGCCAGCAGGATTCAAATTTTCCCTTTCTAAGGCTTTAGAATAAGATGATGATATAGAATCAGAGATTACCTCCTGACGAAATTGTTCGCCGTACCTTTGGTTAATAATATTTATAGGCACCTTTCCTGGTCGAAAGCCGCTTAGCTTAGCTCTCTTTCTATAATTATTAAGTCTTTTAGATACTTCTTGATCAATATCAGCACTTGGTAATTTTATAGTCATACAGCGCTCGAGAGAGCTTCTGCCCTTCTTAACACTAATCTCAAGCATTTGTCCTAAATCTGCTTCCATATAAAACTCCAATTAATAATGGTGCGAAAGGAGAGACTCGAACTCTCACGGGTTGCCCCACAGGAACCTAAATCCAGCGCGTCTACCAATTCCGCCACTTTCGCAAAAAACACAAGCCGTTATTATATCTATTAATCTCTGTTGGGCCGTATAGGAATCGAACCTATAACCAACAGATTAAGAGTCTGCTGCTCTACCTGATTGAGCTAACGGCCCAAAAAATTTACCTGGGGTGGACGATGGGACTCGAACCCACGACGACCAGGATCACAACCTGGGGCTCTACCAACTGAGCTACGCCCACCATAGCAATTAGGTACATTTGGCGCGCTTGGCAGGACTCGAACCTGCAACCCTCGGCTTAGAAGGCCGATGCTCTATCCAGTTGAGCCACAAGCGCAATCAAATAAACCAAAATCTATATAATACTGGTCGGGGCAGACGGATTCGAACCGCCGACCCACTGCTCCCAAAGCAGTTGCGCTACCAGGCTGCGCCATGCCCCGAAATTTAATTACTTAATTTAACATATCATTTTATCATAGCTAAGATATTACATTAAACTTATAATAAGGGCTGGAGGTTTCTATGGCTTGCCAGATTATTGATGGAAAAACTATAGCTACGCAAATAAAGGAGGAGATTGCTAGCAAAATAAGAGAAAGATCCTCCAAAGGACTAGCTCCGCCTGGTTTGGCTATGATTGTTGTTGGAGATGATAAAGCTTCAAAAATATATGTGAAAAATAAACGCCTAGCCTGCAATTTGGTTGGAATTAAATCTTTCAATTTTGATCTAGAATCAAATATAGAACAATCAGAGCTTATTCAATTAATTGAACAGCTAAATAATGATGAGAGTATTCATGGAATACTAGTCCAACTCCCTTTGCCAGATCATATAGATCAAACAATAATTATAGAAAAAATTAGCCCGTCTAAAGATGTAGATGGTTTTCATCCATATACTGTGGGAAGATTAAGTCAGAGAATTCCAGTACTAAGACCATGTACTCCTCATGGGATTATGGTATTACTTAAAAGATCAGATGTTAATTTTTCAGGAAAACATGCTGTTGTAGTTGGGGCATCCAATCATGTTGGAAGGCCTCTTGCTCTTGAAATGCTTCTAGAAGGATCCACCATAACAATATGCCATCGCTTTACAAAAAATCTAACTAAGCATGTTAAAGAAGCAGATATTTTATGTGTAGCAGTTGGTAAAGAAAAATTAATTTCTGGTGATATGGTAAAGGAAGGGGTTGTGGTTGTAGATGTTGGCATTAATAGAAATTTAAACAATACTATTGTTGGTGATGTTGACTTTGAAACAGTTAAAGAAAAGGCAAGTAAAATAACGCCTGTTCCTGGTGGCGTTGGGCCAATGACAGTAGCAATGCTAATGAAAAATACACTTGATGCTGCTAATATGATTGAATTAGGTAATCAAATATGAAAACTTTTCAAGCAATAATTTTTATCTTTATTTCATTTAGTGTTTATGGGCAAAGCACAAATGATATGAAGCCTCAGGTGGAAGTAAATACCAATATGGGAAATTTTATTATTGAGCTCGATAAAGGAAGAGCCCCTATTACTGTTAATAATTTTATTAGATATACTGAAGAAGGTTTTTATTCAGGTACTATTTTTCATAGAGTGGTTCAAGGTTTTGTAGCACAAGCTGGTGGGTATGATATAAATTTAAACGAGAAGGAAGTGGGTGAAGATATAATAAATGAATCTGGTAATGGGTTAAGCAATCTTAGAGGTTCTGTTGGTCTAGCAAGGCTTAATTCACCCCACTCTGGAAATGCTCAGTTTTATATTAACCTTTCAGATAATCTTGATTTAAACCCAAGACCAACTAGATGGGGTTATACGGTTTTTGGTACCATAATTCAGGGAATGGAAGTAGTTGATAAGATAGGACATGTACCAACTACGGCAAAAGGGACGTTTGAAAGAAATGTACCTGTAGATTCTATTATTATTGAGACTATTGAATTGCTAGAAAATTAACTTCTTAAATGCTAAATCTGTTTATTTCTGATCTACATCTAGATATCCAATACCCCTTAGGAATTGAAACATTTCTTAAATTTCTTAAGGAAAAGGCATCAAATGCAGATGCTCTATATATCCTTGGGGATTTATTTGAAGTTTGGATTGGAGATGAAGATCTAGACACTAACTACAAATCTATACAGAAAGGGATTTCTGATCTAAGGAATAACAATACAGCATGCTATTTTATGCATGGAAATAGAGATTTCTTAGTTGGTAAAAAATTTTCAGATTTAACAGGATGTAAAATACTTCCAGAAGAATATATAATTTATATAAATGAGGAAAAAATACTCCTTACTCATGGTGATTTATTATGTAGCGATGATAAAAAATATCTTGAATTCAGATCTAAAGTGAGAAATCAAAAATGGGTTGATGCTTTTTTAAGGAAACCTATTAGAGAAAGATATTTAATAGCAAATGATTTGCGAAAAAAAAGTTACATAGCAATGGAAGAAAAATCAGAAGAAATTATGGATGCTAATGCTAATACTGTTAAAAAAACCATGACGAAGCATAATGTAAATATAATGATTCATGGTCATACTCATAGACCAAATATCCATAAATATAAAATTGAAAATCAAGAAAAAACTAGAATTGTTTTAGGTGCCTGGCATGACGACCCTAAATACCTTATCTGGGATGATGATGGTTATAAGTTAATATCTTTATAATTCACCAATTATTTTTGCCAAGCTATCTTTATCATTGCCTTCTCTTTCTTCCAACAAAATTCTTGCATCTCTTACTACTTTAGCAGAGTCAGAACGAGCTAATTCAAGATCATCTAGATAGCTCTTGCTAACATCTTTAGTTACATAATCTCCTGTAAAACAAGAGGTGTCAAATGATCTAATCTTAGATCCCTCATGAATGACTGCATCAATTAGATCCTGTAAATCCTGATAAATTAGCCAATCAGAACCTATAAATTTTTCAATCTCTTCAATGCTTTTATCATTAGCTATTAGCTCTTTAACAGCGGGCATATCAATTCCATAAACATTGGGGTATCTAACTGGAGGTGCAGCTGAAGCAAAATAAACTTTTGTAGCTCCTGCCTCTCTTGCCATATTGACAATTTGTTGTGATGTAGTTCCTCTTACAATTGAATCATCAACTAATAAAACATTCTTACCCCTAAACTCAAGATCTATAGCATTAAGTTTTCTTTTCACAGATGCTTTTCTCTCTGCTTGGCCAGGCATAATAAAAGTTCTTCCAATATATCTATTTTTAATAAAGCCTTCCCTATATTTAACGCCCAAAGCATGAGCTACTTGAAGTGCTGCAGTTCTCGATGTATCAGGAATAGGAATAACAACATCTATATCGTGATTAGGCTTTTCTCTTAATATTTTTTCTGCAAGCTTCTCTCCCATTCTCAAACGAGATTTATATACTGAAAGACGATCCATAACTGAATCTGGTCTTGCAAAATAAACATATTCAAAAATACAAGGTGAGTATGGCTCATTATGCTCCAATAGATGACTATACAAATTAGATTTTGAGTCAATAAACAGCGCTTCACCAGGCATAACATCCCTCTCTACTTCAAAGCCTAAAGCATCAATTGCGGCACTCTCTGAAGCAACCATTCTCTCTAAGCCATTTTGAGCTATCCTCTTGCCAATAATTAAAGGTCTAATTCCATTTGGATCTCTAAAAGCAACGATGCCATAACCAACAATCAACGCTACTACGGCATACCCACCAGAGCATCTATCATGAACTTTGGTTATAGCTTTTAAAATTTCTTCAGGTACAAGCTCACCTTTTGAAGACTTACTAAGTTCGTGAGCAAATATATTTAATAGAATTTCTGTATCAGAAGTGGTATTGAGATGCCTTCTTTCTTTCTCAGTCACTAATTTTTTTAATTCTACGGCGTTAACTAAATTTCCATTATGCGCTAAGCCAATACCATATGGAGAATTGACATAAAAAGGCTGGGATTCTGATTGGCTTGCGCTGCCAGCAGTGGGGTATCTTACATGACCTATACCCATACCTCCCTTTAAACAAGACATATCAGATTCATCAAACACATCTCTTACTAGACCATTATTCTTGTGAAGATATAGATGGTCTTTATCTGCTGTCATAATTCCTGCAGCATCTTGCCCTCTATGCTGTAAATTTGTTAGAGCCTCATATAGAAAATGATTAACGTGTTTTGGGCCTACTATTCCAACAATTCCACACATTATATTATCACCTTAAATAATTTATAAAACATAACCAAATAAATCTAAGTAGTATCTTATGCAACTAGCAGAATATTCACCAAAAGGTATTAGTCTAGACTCTATCCACCATGTGCTCTGATCAATATCAATATATTCAACTAAAATTACTATTAAGCCAAAAATCAAGAAACCTCTAGCAAATCCAAATAAAATACCTAGAGAATTATTTGAATAGCCTAAGCCTATTTTCTTAATAAATCTACCTATAACCCAAGTCGCAAGGGTTCCTATAATAATGCTCACTAATATAATTGATAATCTAGCAGCCCAAATCCTTATCTCAGGAGGATTTATCCATGTAAAAAAATCTATTGCTGTCGATTCAGAAAAAGCCCAGGCTAGCCATATTGCAATAAGCCAAACTATTATTGATAAAGTTTCTCTTATAAAGCCCCTAAAAAAACCTATCAAACCAGAAAGAAATAACAGAAGAATGATGATCAAATCAAGCAAGTTCATAATAAAGTTCTAATTGTTCTCCACTACCTGGGCATCCAAACCTAGTAATAATAGTTGAGCAAGAATGGAGTCTGCCTGATCTTTCGATGATGAATTAATCAAAACTCTATAAAAGCTACTTCCATTCACCTCATAATTAAAAATTTCAGGATTAAAGCCCTTATTTAAAACATCTTCTCTTTGCGTCTGAGCTAAAACTTCATCCGTAAAAACTCCTAACTGAACTTGCCAATTAGAATTTTTTTCAAGCGTCATCACGCTATCAGAATTCAAAATTATTGTTCTCGTAGCAAGTTGACTTCCCTGTTGTTGTAATGGAATAGGAATAGAGTTAATCAAAGAAGAGTTCTTACCCTCGCCATTAAGAAATACAGGTATTAGCCAAACTCCCAGTAAAATAAGGGTAGCCGCTCCAGTTAGTCTTTCCTTTAAATGTCTATTCATTTTTAAGGATACTTCCATATTGGCTCATATCCCTTAATTATAAACCAAGCAAATGCATTACGGGAGAAACAATTCTAAAAGATCCAAAAACTACTACTAAATCTCCCTTTCTAGCAGAAGTTCTAACTGATGAATAAGCCAAATCAATCGTATCGTGACAAAAAAATAAAGTATCTAAAAACACTCCTTTTTTTGAGACTTTTTTAACTATATCTTGACTTGAAGCACCTCTATCTCCATCTAACGGTGTAATATGCCACTCATCGATAAAAGGAGCGAGGTGCGCAATTGATTGCTCAATATCCTTATCTTTCATCATACTGAAAATAGCAACAATCTTCCCTTTTTTAATTATAGACTCAAGCTCCTCTGCTAAAACTCTTGTAGAACCAGGGTTATGAGCTACATCAAATAACCACTCAATTCCGCCTATATTATGTCTATCTATCCTTCCTTTTATTTGAGTTTTTGAAATACCCTTCTTTATATTTATTGAGCTTACTGGTAAAGAGCGTCTAAGAATTTGTGTGGATTTAATTGCTCCACTAGCATTATTAAGCTGAATATTTCCTCCAAAACTAGGAAAATTAAGTGAATATATATCGCATATAGGTGACAAATAATCCCATTCATTATCTTTTATTCTAAAATCAAAGTTAGAGCCAATTTTATAAATCCTAGATCCAATGTTATGAGAAAATTCTAAAATTGATTTTGGAGGATCCCTATCTGAAATGACTGACGGTTGTCCTTTTCTCATTACCCCAGCTTTCTCTAAACCTATAGAATCCCTATTATCTCCTAACCAAGATTGATGATCTAAGGAAATGCTTGTAATTAAGCTAACATCATGATCAATTGAGTTAACAACATCTAGTCGGCCGCCTAAACCAACTTCAAATAGTCCAATATCAATATTTTTTATATAAAAATAACATAGTGCTGCAATAAATGAGTACTCAAAATAAGATAGGCTAATACCATCTCTTCTTCTATCTATTAATTGAAAAATATTAACTAAATCTATATCAGTTATTTGCTCTTGATTAAATTTAATTCTTTCATTAAAACTAATGAGGTGAGGAGATGTAAATGAGCCTACTTTATAGCCAGATTCATAATAAATGCTTTCTAAAAAAGCTACTGATGATCCTTTTCCGTTTGTACCAGCAACAACGATTGAAGGAAATTTTTTTTTATCTAAATTTAATTTAGATATAACTTTTTTAGCCCTATCTAGAGTTAGATCAATTTTTGTTGGGTGGAGGTTCTCTAACCATGTTAACCAATTTTCAACTTTTGAAAATCTAGGTTTGTTTTTCATTAGCTATAAACTCATGTAGAGATCGTTCTTCTCATTAGCATTGACAGCATAAGGGCAATTTTATCTCTCTGATCTCTTCTATCTATAATTGAATCTAAAGCGCCCTTCTCAAGAAGAAATTCAGACTTTTGAAAATTTTCTGGTAGCTTTTGTCCTACAGTTTGTTCTATCACTCTTGGTCCAGCAAAACCAATTAGTGCATTTGGCTCAGCAATATTAATATCTCCTAGTAAAGCTAAGCTTGCAGAAACACCTCCAGTTGTAGGATCTGTCATTACAGAAATATATGGAAGTCCAGCTTCAGATAATGAAACTAAAGCAGAGCTAGTCTTTACCATTTGAAATAATGAAAATAATGCCTCCTGCATTCTAGCGCCACCACTTGCACTAAAACAAATAAAAGGTCTATTCTTTTTGATGGCGTAATCTACTCCTCTAGCAAACTTTTCACCTACTACTGACCCCATAGAGCCTGCCATGAAATTAAACTCAAAAGCTGCAACAACTATAGGTAAAGATTTTAGTGTGGCTGCTACGACCACTAAAGCATCAAGCTCACCGGAATTTGATTGAGCTTTCTTAATCCTATCTGAATAACGAATAGAATCCTTAAATTTTAATGGATCTTGTGGTTTTAAATTTGGGGAGATCTCATATAAAGAATCTGGATCACAAAAATACTCAATTCTTTCTCTTGCAGTAATCCTCATGTGGTAACTACACTTAACACATACATATAAATTTCTTTTAAGCTCAGCACGATAAAGCTGAGCACTACAGCCTTTGCACTTTAACCAGAGACCTTCTGGCACTGATCGCTTCCTCTCAGATGTATTAACCCTAGAGGGCATTAATTTATCAAACCAGCTCATATTTCTATATTTAATTTAAAAATCACGATAATAATAACTAAAAATCTATTTTATTAATATTTACTTAGAATATATAATTCAATTTTTTAAATCCACAATAGTCTGTAATTTTTCATTTATTGGTAACTTATATTCTTTTGGATAATTGATATTTAAAAGGAATAATCCCTGTGGAGGAGCGGCCATTGAAGCCTTTTTTCTATCTTTATTTAGTAAAGTCTCATAGAGCCATACAGGCTGTTCCTTTCCCAAGCCAACCTGCACTAAGGAGCCTACGATATTTCTCACCATATGCTGGAGGAAAGCATTAGCTTTAAACTCTAGTGATAAAAGCCTAGATTCTCTTGTGACAGAAACAGAAATCATATTTCTCATAGGGCTTTGAGATTTACAACTAGCTGCCCTAAATGAAGAAAAATCATTTTCGCCTAATAGGTAG
>CEUA01138636.1_pt1 | contig 14151 bp, 12 predicted proteins | sample 361541 | NCBI WGS metagenome assembly CEUA01 (sample SAMEA2623079, study PRJEB7988) | marine metagenome | isolation source: saline water (ENVO:00002010), including
TCTGGAATATCAACAAATGCCCCATCTGAGTCGTACTCCCACCCGTGATAGCCGCATACAAAACTTGTTGCACTCCAAAGGCCTTCATCTGCCAACCGGTTTCCCCGATGCATGCACACATTATGGAAAGCTTTTATTTGACCATTTTTTTGCCGAACTAAAAGAACTGATTCTCGTCCAATGTTTGTGCAGATGAAGTCTCCGTGCTCTGGAATCTGATCCTCGCGACAACCCAAGAGCCACACTTTTGTCCAGATTTCATCCCATTCTCTCTCCATGAAATCGGAAGAGGTATACCGTTCTTTAGGAATAATGCTGGTTCCCAAATCCATATCTGACGTTTTGTCCAGAGGTGTTCCATGGGGAACTTTCTTAGGGTCGCTCCTACTTATATGATTCTTTCGAAGACGTTCCATTCGCTTCCAATCAGAATTGCACGCGTTTGGTGAAACCGCCATCAACCATCAGATTCGTTCCTGATACCCAACTAGCTGCTGGACTAGATAAAAATACAATGCAATTTGAAACCTCTTCTGGTGTGCCAAGTCTGCCAGTTGGATGGTCACGCTCTATTTTAGAAAACCATTTAGCCATTGTGTCTTTAAGCATCTGCCAAGACCCACCTTCAAAATAAATTGGTCCCGGCGAAACACAATTCACCCGAATATTATCTTTACCTACATCCTGGGAAAGCTGTTTTGCGTACACAAGCAGAGAGCCCTTCATAGCATTATATGCTTGAGGCCCGCCAAAGGTTTCAACAGAAGCTGTAGTAGTAATAAATGTAATTGCCCCACCGCCAGATTCTTTCATGTGCTCTATCACAGCTTCACACCCTCTGACAGTTGAGAGAACATCAACTTCAAAACTCTTCCACCAGTTCCTTTCGCTGTCTGCTCCTCCACCAGCGCTAACACCCGGAATGAAAATATCAACCCCACCCATTTGCTCGACCATTTCTTCAATCCATGATTCATAGTCTTCTTTGTCTGTGACATCACAAGCGCGGCCTATAGCGTTACCGCGCCCACCAGAAAGTTCCCGAAGTGTCCGAGCGACAGTGTCGTCTGAACGCGAACAAAGTGCCACATCACACCCTTCGTCGATTAATTGGTCTACGACCCGACGTAGAATTCCTTTTGTTGATGCAGGAATAATAGCTCGTTTCCCTTTCAAATTAAGTTCCATAGATTTTCCCCATTCAAAACATTTAGTGAAGACTTATCAAAGCGTATCGCTGTTTCAAAAAAAATAGAAATATTGAAATCGTTAAAGCATCACTCTCTACGACATGCCTCAATGAATTCTGTTAGTGAGGATTCTACGCCTTTACCCTCCCCTGTCACTTTCTTTGACAGAAGCTAAATTCTGCAACGATCTGAAGGTAGATTAGTAAGGTGATTTCACTGTCGAAACCCTTTATTGGCGAAGATGAGAAGCAAGCAGTGTTGCGAGTTTTGGATAGCGGAATGATCGCTCAAGGACCCGAGGTTGCAGCATTTGAAGCTGAATTCTCAACTCTAGTATCTGACCATCATTGCGTTGCTGTGAACTCTGGAACCTCAGCGCTCCATCTAGCCCTATTGGCATCTGGGGTAGAACGCGGAGATGAGGTCATCATTCCATCGTTCACATTTGCAGCTACTGCAAATGCAGTCAGTCTTTGCGGGGCTACTCCAGTTTTTGTTGATATTGATCTTGACACATTCACAATTGACCCAAATGCAGTAGGCGCCGCTGTAACAGAAAAAACATCAGCGGTTATGCCGGTTCACCTTTATGGTCACCCTGCGAAGATGGATGTCATTGGCGAAATCTGCGATAAAAAGGGTTTGCTTTTGATAGAAGATGCGGCGCAGGCCCACCTTGCCACATTCCAGTCAAAACCTGTCGGCACTTTTGGTACAGCTGCATTTTCTTTCTACCCGACAAAAAATATGACAACTGGAGAAGGAGGGATGATCGTGACTTCAGATTCAGACATAGCAAGAAAATCCAGACTTCTCCGCAACCAAGGTATGGAAAAACGGTACGAAAATGAGATTGTCGGTTTCAACAACCGAATGACCGATATCCACGCAGCGATAGGACGCATTCAATTAACTAGTTTGCCTGAACGTACTGAAAAGAGAAAGGAGAACGCTAAGTTTTTCAACGAGTACTTAACGAAAGTAAGCACACCCTTTATTCACCCTGAAGCTGAACATGTTTTTCATCAATACACCGTAAGAACACCAGATCGCGATTCCCTAATCGATTTATTAACTAAAGAAGAGATAGGACATGGTATCTACTACCCTATTCCCGTTCATAGATTGCCTTCGTTCGCTAAAGAATTTGATCTTCCTAATACCCGTATCGCTGCAGAAGAGGTTCTTTCTTTACCAGTGCATCCTTTCCTCACTGAAGAAGAGAAAAATAGGATAGTTGAGGTAATTAACTCATGGAATTAAGAGCGGGACTTGTAGGGCTTGGGATGATGGGAAAAAACCATGCCCGAGTTATGGGCTCAACTGAGAGTATAGAACTTGTTGGCATATCCGACCCTTTGGGCGACCCCACCGGGACAATAAACGACGAGCTAATTTTTTCTTCGTTGGAAGAACTTATTGATCAGGATATTGACCTAGCTGTTGTAGCTTGTCCGACAATTGAGCATGAACAAGTTGCTATGAAGTTATGCGAAGCAGGAATACATACTTTGGTCGAGAAACCCTTGGCTATAGATACTGAGGCAGCATTAAGGATCGCTAATGCTTTCAAGAAAGCAAATCTTGTTGGGGCAGTCGGCCATATTGAAAGATTCAACCCAGCTATTCGAAGCATGCGACAGAGGATTGCAGATGGCGAACTTGGGGAACTATACCAAATCTCAACACGACGAATCGGCCCTTTCCCAAACAGGATACGCGATGTAGGTGTAGTGAAAGATTTAGCTACGCACGACCTTGATCTCACTGTTTGGGTTGGAGGTAGTCAGTTTAAACAGATTTCTGCCCACACTGCTCACAAAGCAGGGAGATCCCATGAAGATCTTGTTGCTATAACTGGGATTTTAGAAAATGATGTGGTCACAAATCATCTAGTTAATTGGCTTTCACCCCTTAAGGAACGATTTACCATAGCCACAGGCGAGAAAGGTTCATTTATCGCCGATACTCTTCTCGCTGACCTCACACTCCATCGAAATGCTGATGCCCCTCCCCCTTGGGAAGGGATATCTCAATTCACAGGTGTTGCTGAAGGCGACATGATTCGCTTTGCTATACCTAAACCCGAACCGTTACGAACCGAGTTTGAGGGTTTCCGAGACAAAGTAATTCATGGTTTAGGAGAAATAGTAACCATGCACGAAGGTGTCCAAGCAGTTAAACATGCTGAAGCAGCATTACAGTCAGCAATATCTGCTTCAACCATCACAATGGATTCAGCATGACAAGTTGTGTTATAGCTTTAGGCAAAATTGGATTGCCGCTAGCCGTCCAAATTGCATCCAAGGGAGAGCCCGTAATCGGAGCTGATATTAGTGAACTTGTCGTTGATTTAGTTAACAAAGGTCTGGAGCCTTTTCCTGGTGAAAAGAACTTACAAGATAAGTTAGCAATCGTCGTTAAAGATAAACAGCTTCAAGCAACAACCGATATTACTGAAGCTGTTCGACTATCAGAGAACGTGGTCATAGTAGTTCCGGTTGTGGTAGATGAAGATGCTAAACCTGATTTCGAAAGCATTGATTTAGCAACTGAATTGATGGCGTCATCATTGCAGCCGGGAACACTCATAAGCTACGAAACTACGCTTCCGATTGGAACCACTAGAAAACGCTTTTTACCTAGAATAGAAGAGATCTCCGGTTTGCAAGTTGGAACAGATTTCTTCCTCGCGTATAGCCCCGAGAGAGTGTTTAGCGGCAGAATTTTTGAAGATCTTCGTGAGTATCCAAAGCTTGTAGGGGGAACAGATCCTAACTCACTTTCTAGAGCAACTGCGTTCTACGAAAAAATACTCGATTTCAATTACCGTGATGACCTTGATAAACCAAATGGGGTTTGGAGCTTAGGAAGTTGCGAAGCCGCTGAAATGGCGAAATTAGTTGAAACAACGTACAGAAATGTCAACATCGCACTAGCAAATGAATTTGCTATGCATGCAGAATCTATCGGAATCGATATAGCCCCAGTGATTGAAGCCTCCAACAGTCAACCTTTTAGCAATGTCCATAACCCAGGAATAGCTGTAGGCGGACATTGCATTCCTGTTTATCCTAAGTTCTATCTCTCAACTGATGTAAGCGCCTCAATACCGAGTGCTTCAATCATCGTCAATGAATCAATGCCGAAACAAGCAGTCAAAACTCTAGAAGAACATATTACAGCAGGAATACTCGGTAAACGGATCGCCATTCTAGGTGCGGCTTACCGAGGAGATGTTAAAGAAACTGCGTTTTCTGGTGTCTTTGCTCTAGTAGAAGAAATACAGAATCTTGGAGGTAATCCTCTTGTCCATGATCCTCTTTATACACATAAAGAACTAGCAGAATTAGGCTTCATCGGTTACAACCTTGGTGACCCTTGTGATGCAGCTATCCTTCAAGCAGATCATAGTATCTATAGTGATTTAACTGCTTCTGATCTACCGGGTGCAAAAGTAGTTTACGATGGGCGGAGACTTTTTGGCGAAGACCAATTGGACCCTATCGCTGTAATCAGAATTGGTTCAGGTAGTAAATGAAAATCCTAAGCGTCGTTGGAGCACGACCACAATTTGTAAAACTCGGCCCAGTTCATCGCGCTATCACGAACGCAGGCTTTACCCATATAATCGTTCACACTGGCCAGCACTACGACGATAAAATGTCCAGTGTTTTCTTTACCGAGTTAGATGTACCCAAACCAAACCTAAATCTAGGTGTCGGCTCCGGCTCACATGGAGAGCAGACAGCTCGGATGATAGAAGGATTAGAAAAAAGTTTTTTAGAATACAAACCTGACTGGATAATCATCTACGGTGATACAAATTCAACCCTTGCAGCTGCCATTGCTGCTACTAAAATCCATATCCCCATTGCACATGTTGAAGCTGGGCTTCGCTCATTTAACCGAGCTATGCCTGAGGAAATCAACCGCATAGTTGCCGATCACTGCTCTGACCTTCTTCTGGCTCCAACTAACGCAGCAATGGTACAACTTGAGATTGAAGGACTTTCAGGGAAGTCTGAACTAGTCGGGGATGTGATGGTTGATAGCCTGCACTTTATTTTAGATTCTTTGGAAAAAAAACCGTTAAATCTTAATAACCAATTTGACCTTCCGAATGAATTCCTCCTAGCTACAATTCACCGAGCTGAAAACACTGATTCGAAAGAACGGATTCAATCAATCGTAACAGCTCTAAGCAAAAGCCCCGTCCCAATAGTTATTCCAGCTCACCCTAGATTAGAAAATAGATGCTCCTCATTTAGCATCAATTTAAACGCAGGCAATCTCCGCAGCATTAGACCTCTTAGCTACAGGGAACTCATTCAAACTGCAAAAAATGCTCGAGCTATCATCACAGATTCGGGAGGGCTACAAAAAGAAGCATTTTTGTTAGCTAAGGTATGTACGACTATTCGAGAAGAAACTGAATGGGTAGAAACACTTGAAGATAATTGGAATGTTCTTCTGCCTGACCTTACTGGACTCACAGAAATTTCACTGCGCGAAATTTCTAAAAATAAACAAAAAAAGCCGTTTGGAGATGGTTTCGCTTCACAGAAGATAGTCGAAGCGCTCACAAATCGAAGCTAACTCTCTAGCCTCGTTAATTTAATAATTATCGGCTATCAGACAAAACTTTTCGTTCTCATAACGATATATCTCACCTGTCTGTTCACAATGCCATTCGGGTCCTATTTCAGTTAACTTATACCCAGACTTTCCGACCCACCCAACTTGTTTTCCTGGATTCCCAACAACTAACGCAAAATCAGGAACATCACGAATTACTACCGCCCCTGAACCAATCAGGGACCACCGCCCAATTGTCACACCTGCGAGCACAACTGCTCTGGCTCCAATCGAAGCACCTTCACCTATTTCTACTCCTTTAGCTTCCCAGCCTTCATTAGTTTTAAGATCCCCATCGGGGTTTACCGCCCTTGGATACACATCATTAGTAAGGACAACACCTGGTCCAATAAACACTCCGTCTGCTATCACTGCGGGGTCATAAATTAGAGCATAATTCTGTACTTTAACGTTATTCCCGATCTCTACACCCGGTCCAACGTAGGCGCCCCTGCCTATCGTACAACTTTTCCCTAAGCGAGCTTTTTCTCTGACTTGAGCAAGATGCCAAATAGACGAATTCTCACCGATGGATGCTTCGTTGCTTACATCAGCAGATGCTTCAATATGAATAGTCATTACTAGGATCCTAGTCTAATTCAATACTTACCTCTAAGGCATCTCAAGGTGAACTATGCGAAAATCAAACTTACTCAACAATTTCAATCTTTAAATTACAGCATTGACACATTGATACCTTGCTTCTGACAAAACCCGAATACAAGCGGTGCATCGATTAAATCAAATACATAAACTTTCTTAATCTTTGACTCCTCAAAAATTTTGGTTATTGAATCCTCAAGTTTTTGATGATACTTAGACTTCCAGACTTCGACAGTTGCCGTGCTTCTACAAGTCTCAGCTTCAAAACCGCTTTGGGTTTCCAGAGTCCGCTCACGATGAAAAAAAGATAGCCCATATCTGATTATTTTCTCAGCCAACGCACCTACTGATGACCCATTTCGGAGCACGCGAACAAATCTAAGACGAAGAAACGAAAAATATAGTTGACCTAAAAGCAAGCGATATCGAAATGGAGGAAGAAACTCGACTACACGACATTTCTGACCTAGTGAAAGATCTTTAACGAATTTTTTGTGCGGGCAAATCAAAACACAGGATTCTTTACCTTCGCCCAACACTGAGGGTAGAAAAACTTTCAACTCTTCTAATCGGTCTGCTTGAGAAATTACAACGATATTCATTTCACCACCGAGGTATAAATCTCACTGAGTTGCGTGTAAACAGATTCGGCGCTAAACCTTTTCCTTAATTCTTTTGAGGCTTCAGCAATATTGAGTTCGATATTGGAATCTCGCCAAGCACTTATTTCCATTGAGATCTCATCAAAGCTCGAATCTACTTCCAAGTGTAATCCACAGAGATTCGATAGTTCAGCCCAGGTTTCTTCTGACCCACCGTTGTTAAGCGATACGACTGGAAGACCACTCGCAATTGCCTCGAGCGAAACAAGGCCGAATGTTTCAAATGGGCTGAGATGAACCATCAAATCCGCCTCACAAAAGCAATCTGCAATGTCCTTCTGGAATTTTGGTTCACGAATAGTTACAGAGTTACTAATACCATGTTTATTCGCATACCTGGTTATCCATTGTTGCAATGGACCCTTACCTATCAATGTAAGAGTTGCATCTGAATCGCTATAGCTCTTGAAGTGTTGAAAAGTCTTCAAAAGTTTCGCTACTCCTTTACTTTCATAAAGCGCACCGACATAAATCCAAGATCTACAACGGTTAACCGAACGTTTTCGGAAGGGGAATAAGTCAAAATCTACGATGTTCGGAACAACTTTCCATTTAGGTCCAATCTGCATGTTCAGTGTTTCAGATATTTGTTTTTGCAGAAATGAAGACACACATATGAATGAGGATGCTGCTTCTATTGTTTGACGATACATTTCTGCAACATCAGGGGTTTGACAATCCTTGATCACGTGAGATGAATGCTCCGTGATAATCATCGGGTCCGAAGATATTCTATTTAAGGCAGGTGCTATAGGTAAAGCAACATGGACATGGTTTATATCCGAACAAGTCGGCATTGCCTTCCTCTTAAGAGCTAGAGCCCGTTCCATTGATGAAACTTGCTCGACCATTGACGCTCTTGCAGTTGTTAGATAAGGCACGTAAGAAGCGCCATGACTATACCTAAAAAAACTCTCAGGGTTCTGAAAAGCTAGGTTTTCAATTTCAGTGAATAACCCACGAGGAATTTCTTTTACATAGTGTTTGTGGCGTTTAGGCACCTCAACGCTAACGTCAATTCCCTTATTCTGAAGCGCTTTTACTTGTTGATGCACAAATATTCCACTATACATATGCCCCAAATCAGCATCAGGGTACCAAGGGGTAAGAACATTAACTCTAACCATGGCGTGACAACTCTTTACCCCCAATTGAGTCAACCATCACTTTTAGCGAAGTTTCACGTTCAAAAGGAACCGCGAATTCTTTTATCTTTTGAATATCTTCGTCTCTCATGGACAAGAAACTTGAGGCAGCATCCCGGATAGCCCTTTCAATTGAATCAATCAACGGAACACAGGAATGAACTAAAGGACGACCCTCTAAAGCTTTTCGCGCCCCACCATTTTCAGCCTGCACACAAACAATCGGGTTTGGCTGAGCTGCGACTTCATAGACTTTCCCAGTAGTTACTAATGGGCCTCCAGATGCTGGAATAATTATGACACTAGCTGACCTGTAGAAATCACTTACTTCTGATTTTAAGACTGGGCCTACATATTCAAACCACCTATTTTCTTGTGGTAGAAGTTCCCGCAGTGGTAAATCACTTTGAGCAAAATAACCGAGATATCCGCCTAACCTCAATAGGCTATTAGGCGGAAGATGCTGTCGTGCTTGAACCCAAGCTTGCACTATTTCATTAAATGGCCAATGCGGGTTTAAAGTTCCCAACATTGCGAAAACTAACCGATTGCCGGAATTCCGAGAAGAAGCGGCAGCAACGCTTTTGTTGTCGAAACCGTTCGGTGCAACTTTATGCTTCTCAGCAGACTCAGGGTATTGCTTGCGACAAACTTCAGCCATTGCCTGATTAACATGGAAGACATGAGTAGCTTTTTGAACGATTCTTTGCTCAAGTTGAAAAATTCTTTTAGGGTGATTTGCCCTCTTCCCAGAATAAACATCCGTCGTCCAAGGATCACGATAATCAATTGAGAAATCTAAATTAATTTTTTCCCGAACCTGTAGCGCAACTTGAAATGCTACAAACGGGTTAGCCGTTGCTAGAAGATGTGAAGCAGGTTTATCTTCATGGATTTGAATAACTTTTTGTACCGCTGGTTCAATCCAATCACTGTATTTGTCAGTTCCAAGTAACAATCTTTTCCGATCCAAAAGCAAAGTTTTTATCAGTCGACGAAGTTTCCGATAGACCCTGGGGAAATTAGATTTAAGCCATCCAAACTTTTGAACCTTTTTTTGAGCTCCACTCACAGCAAAACTAAAAGGGACCCTGATAATGTCAATACCTGGTTCTAGGTCCTCAAAAAGAGACTTATCGTAGGTTCCAATTTCATCAATAAAAAACCTTTCTTCTACGCTTACGACCGTGACGTCCCACCCTGCTTTTCTAAACACATTTGCCGTGGCAATCGCCCTATAGACACCCGATGCGCGCGATGGAGGGTAGAAGAAAGCAAGATAGACCAGATGGGGATTTTGACTTCTACTCATTTTCTAAACTTTGAAGCACAACTATTGTCTTTCCGCACCCAGCGGGTGAATAAAAGAAATTCACTTCTTATCCATCTTGCTTTGCAATTGTGCTGTTTCGTTTGTTGCAGCATTGAAACTTAAATACGACTCCGTTACTTTATCGACTTGACCCTGCATCTTCACTTCCCCTCGATGAAGCCAAACTGCTTCAGTTGCCATTTCAGATACGAGAGCAGAGGAATGCGAAACGACAATTATCGCTTTTGCAGAACTACAAAGATCCCTAATTCGACTTACCGCTCTTTTTCTAAACCCTGAGTCACCTGCAGAAAGCGCCTCATCTACTAAAAGTATTTCAGGGTCCACGTGAGTTGCAACTGCGAAAGCAAGTCGCCCAAACATTCCAGAAGAATATGTTGTCGTAGGCAAGTCTATAAAGTGTCCGATATCTGCGAATTCAATTATTTCCTCTTGTTTAGACTTCACCTCATCTAAGGCCATCCCAGCGGCTAGGCCACCCAAAATAACGTTTTCTCTCCCAGATAGGGTCCGGTTAAAGCCCATGCCAGGTGTTAGCAAGTGAGGTCGCCCCCATAAATGCACTTGACCTGATGAAGGCTTAAGTACACCAACAATAGTTTTCAACAAAGTTGACTTCCCAGCGCCGTTACCCCCGATAAGCCCCGTGACTTCTCCTGCAGAAAAGTTAATCGATACATCCGAAAGTGCATTAATCTTCCTAATTTTTTTTGACCGGCTTAAAGCTGATGATTTCTTTGATTTCGCCTGTTCGACAACGGCAGAATAAGCAACTGATAGATTCTTGACTTCAACAGCGTGTTTAATTCCTAATTGCAAATTCATCCTCCCGAGACACAAAAACAATAACCCCTGCGATAGCGATAGGGATTGCCCATAAAGCAAAAATTAATACTTGCCGGGCCAAGGCGGGACCATTCTCAACTATTGAACCATCTAACGCCATTGTCCAAGCAGATAATGCTGAATATGTAGGATTCAATCGAGCTAAGGTATTGACAGTTCCGCTCCCAAGAACTTGCTCATATCCCCAAATTCCCGGTGAAAGATATAGCCAAAGTCTCATAAAATGCGGCAAAAACCTTGAGACATCTCGAAGGTAAACATTTAATGTAGCAAACATGAGCGCAATTCCTAAGCCAAAGAGGCAAGTTAGAAAAAGAAGGATAGGAATCCAAAGAAATTCAATATGGATGCCCCTATCAGCAGCGATATGCAACGGGATGTATGCAACTAATGAACGGATGAATAAGTTGGTTGCGGACACAGTCGAAGCAATAGGAATAACTACTTTAGGAATAGAGGAATTCGTCAAAACTCCCCCGCCCCCATTACGCACTGAATTAACTGATGTCGTAATCATAGAACTCAAAAGAGTCCACACGTACAGATTAAACACCATAAAAGCAAGACGCGTGCTGCTATTTAATCCATCACCTCTCAAAATCCCTACGAAGACAAAATAGATCAAACCAAACAGAAAAGGATTTAAATAATGCCAAAGCCTCCCTAAGGCAGTGTCAAAATTGCGCGATTTTAGTTCTCCTTTTGACCAATAAAGAGCAAAAGTCCTATACCTATAGGTTTCCAACAAGTAATTCCGAAGAGGAGGTAATCCTGATCTAGTTGCTTTTCGAACCAACTGCGGTTTCACAGAAACCTTTTCTCGATCAGTAAATTCGAATTCTTCCATGAATTCTAATTCTAATTCAAACTATCTAAGAATATGACCAAGCCCCCGATTTCTAGCATTGACTAATCAACTATTCTTGATAGCAAGTTGATATGCGTCAAATAACGCTTCAGCATTTTCTTTACTCCTCACCAAGAAATATTCCCGTCCCTTTTCCCCTACCGAAATAAGCTGAGAACTATTATGCAAAAGCGATTCAAAGTCGACGTAGGAAAATTCTTCACTCAGAACAAAACCACCGCCTACTTTACGGATTAGGCCTGATTGACCTGTCAAATTTGAAACCAGAACAGGCATACCCAAGGCCCAATATTCCCAGATTTTTGTAGGAATTACATGCTTAAATGCTTTAGTATCCTCCAACAAACTCAATCCGATCGCACACCTTGAAGCTATTTCCCAAGACTCCTGATAAGACTTTCGTCCATGCCAAATAACCCTTTCATTCAGACCGAGGACATCAATCTTGTTCAATAAATTTTCTGAAGATACACACGGTCCGACAAGATCAAGCCTGAGACTAGGGACGCTCTTAACTAAAGACAGCATTTCTTCAATCCCGCGACTCACTCGGATATCACCAACATATGCCAGTCGAAGAGGCTCAGGGTTAGGATCTACCTCCAAATCTGATGGATGCGGGATATTCTCTACAAGAATAGTCTCCTCTGCGCTTATTGAACGATCAGCGACTACAACGACATCTGCCCACATTCTTCTAAATCGAGGTAAAAATTTTAGAAAAAAATTTACTACATATTTAACAGGTCCTTTGATCCAATCCCGATCCAAAGCTACTGATTCATAATCCTCATGAACATCAGCGATCAAAGAAAACCTTTTAGCTAATAATGGCGCAAGAAAAAAATGTAACTCAGGGTCAGGGATAATTACACATTTAGGTGAGGTTCTAATGATCTCTTTTCTTGCCTTAATCGGCCCAACCAAATAGCGCAATAATCTTGAATCAAATTCAATTGCCGTTATTTCCGCTACAAGTCCTTTTCGAACAAGCGCATTCCTGTGACGGACCAATCGACCATCCTCAGGGTGATGGCCCGTGGTAATTATCAGCACATCTATAGGCTTTTGCTTAGGTTCAGTCGTATAAGAATTTTGTGCAATCATCGCATGAAACTGTAGTCCAATAGGTTTATGGAACTCCTGCTAAATTTTATCTGAGTCCTTGACTCATATCGCACAACCCATAGGAATAAGATAGGCAGAGTAACGAATATAACAACTCCAACGCAGTTAGGTTTCTCAGCATTTATGAAATCAAAGCCACTACTAACTTCTATTTGTATATTTTTCTCCTTATTATTGACTTCCACACCAGCAATTGCTGACGATCAAAATACCATCACTATTGAGGGAGGCGGATGGGGTCATGGAGTAGGCATGAGCCAATACGGTGCCTATGGAAGGGCGTTGCCTATTGAACAAGGTGGCGGTGGTCAAAGTTCAACAGAAATTCTTAACTTCTACTACCCAGGAGCAACTATTGAACAAGATACAGTTCCAGATGATCTAAAGGTGCACTTATTTAGCGGACTTGGAGCTACTTTTGTAACTTCAGGACCTGTTGACTTTCGCAATGGAAGCGAAGAGATCTTTGCATCAATCCCAAGCGCAACAACTCTAACTGTCGGATTCAACCAAGGGGAATTTACCCTTGTAGATGACACAGGAAACAATCTCTGCGTGGATGACACTGGTGAAAATATTATTCAACACTGCACACAAGAGCCTATCTACATAGATTTGACTGCGAATGAGCCGGTTCAAACTGATGTAATCTCGCAATTTACTAGCATTGGAACGTCTGGCAATAGCTACCAATGGGGCTCGTTGACTGTTCGAGAAAGGACACTCGAAGGTGGAGGAATTTTCGTAATACTAGAAAACCTACCCATGGATAAATACCTTTATGGCCTGGCCGAAGTGCCCGCTAGTTGGCCAGATGCCGCCCTCCGATCACAGGCTATTGCAGCCCGAACATATGCCTATCAAAAAATCCTTAGCCGAAGAGCTAATAATTCTTGGGGATTACCCTGGGACCTTTACTCAACAGTTAATGACCAGCATTACACTGGGTATTCCAACGAGGCAGGAGCATCTGCTGGTAATTGGCAATCAGCAGTTGATACTACTTCCCAATCTGTTCTCTTAATCAACGACTCACCAATAACTGCCTTTTACACATCTTCTAATGGGGGCAGCACCGCTGCAGGGTCCTATGTCTACTGCACATCAGCTAATTACCCTTGTTCTGATATAGCTTACTTACCTTCACAAATTGATAACTTCGATAAGATTGGGAATCCCTACTCTACTTGGCAAAGAACATACACAGGGGAAGAACTTGGTAGATGGGTAACCGCAGCTCTAGGGTCAATTGGTAACGTAACTGGGCTATCTATTAGCGGTTCATTGGATCCCTTCGGAAGAACAGATCATGCTGATGTTACTATTTATGGAACTACTGGCGATAAATCAATAAAGGGAGACTCCTTTATGGTATTGGTCAATAGTGGCCTCTCTTCAGAAGGCCGAGATATGAGCGAAGAAATTCTCTCTACACTCTATTTCGTCCCCAACTTTTCTTTACCGGACAATAGGGTTCATCAAGATTACGATGATCTACTTCCATCTGGATGGAGTGGGTCAGAGAACGGAGATAAATTTGGGACCTCAGTAGTTTCAGGTAATTTCAACGGGGATAACGCTAAAGACTTCGTCGTGGGTGTTGCAGCGGAAAATATTGGTTCTATTTATGATGCAGGTCTAATACATGCCATTTACGGTGGGAATGGCGGCATCGGGGTAAATGAAACTTATTATCAGGGTGAGGATGGTTGGCCTGGTGTGCCTGAGTCTGGTGATG
>CEUA01041296.1_pt1 | contig 14115 bp, 14 predicted proteins | sample 361541 | NCBI WGS metagenome assembly CEUA01 (sample SAMEA2623079, study PRJEB7988) | marine metagenome | isolation source: saline water (ENVO:00002010), including
GTATTTAAAAGCCTTTTCATCTAAAAAAGATTTAATTTCAACCCTTTTCATTTTATGATTTCCCCATCTTTTAGAGAAATTATTTGATCTGATTTTTTTGTTAAAAGCTCGTTATGAGTTACAATCACAAAACTACACCCAATTCTGTCTCTTAAAGTAAAAAATAATTGATGTAATATTTCTGCATTTTCAGAATCTAAATTACCAGTAGGTTCATCAGCGAATATAATTTTAGGATTATTTATTAAAGCTCTAGCTACAGCAACTCTCTGTTGTTCACCTCCAGATAATTCAGAGGGTTTGTGATTTATTCTATTTTTTAATCCTAGATCATTTAAAAGTTTAATCCCTTTTATTTTAGATTCTTTTAAATCTTCTCCAGCTATCCATTTAGGAATACAGACATTTTCTATAGCAGAAAATTCAGGAAGTAATTCATGAAACTGAAAAATAAAACCTATTTTTTTATTTCTAAACTTTGAAAGATCATTATTGTTTAATTTAAAAACGTCAATGTTGTCAATTTCAAGAGATGATTGTTTCAAATTATCAGGTTTGTTAAGAGTGCCTAAAATTTGTAATAATGTCGTTTTTCCAGCTCCTGAAGGACCAACTATTGTAGTTATTTGATTATTTTTTATTTCTAAATTAATGTTATTAAGTACCCTAATTTCATTATAACTTTTATGTAAGTTTTTTGCTTTTAAAATATTTGACATAATCAAAGCCTAATTTAGTTATTATAATGATTAATAATAATAAAAAAATCAATATAAATTTAGGTATATTTAGAAAATATGATAAATTAATATGAATTCAAAAATATTTTTTGCAGGAGGCTGTTTTTGGTGCACTGAAGCAATATTTAGAAGAGTAAAAGGAGTAGAAAAAGTCCTACCAGGTTATATTGGAGGTCATATAAAAAACCCTTCTTACAAAGAGATTTGTTCAGGAAGAACAGGTCATGCTGAGGCTGTTTCAGTTGAGTTTGATGATAAAATTATTTTATTAGAAAAATTATTATTGATTTTCTTTCAAACTCATGATCCAACTCAGGTTAATAGACAAGGAAATGATATTGGACCTCAATATAGATCTGCAATTTTTTATACAAATCAAAAACAGAAAAAACTTGTTGAAAAAACTGTAAATAGATTAACTAAATCAATTTTTATAAATAAAGATATTGTAACAAAAGTTGAATTAGCAAAAGATTTTTATGTAGCTGAAAAAGAACATTTGAATTATTTTGAGTTAAACGCAAATCAGCCTTATTGTCAATTAGTTATAATGCCAAAAATTGATAAATTAAAAGATTTATTATAATTTTTTTTTAAAAAATCTTTTGAATCCTATCTTTTTAAAAATCTGTTTTTCTATATTCCAGAAAAAATGAAACTGAAAAAAGAGTGCGCCAAAAATTAAAAGTAAAACTTGATAAAGAGGAAAGATTAGAATGATTTTAATAAAGATAAAAATGTATTTTCCAAGATAAATATCAAAAAATAATTCTTCATTAATGTTAAAATAAGTTAGTAAAGGTTCTCCTAAAAAAACACTTGCAGACCCTGTAATACCAAATACTATAAAGATTATAACTAATTGAAAATTAGATTTAATATTCCATTTTTTTTTTAATTTATCAAAATTCAAAATAAATTATTTGAATAAATTAATAATTTGATTTGCTAATTCTTCACCTATTCTATCTTGAGCTTGATTAGTTGCAGCACCAATATGAGGAGAAAGGGATACTTTAGGATGCATAAGAAGCTTGATATTTGGATTTGGTTCGTTTTCAAATGTATCAAAAGCTGCAAATGAAACTTTTTTAGAATCAAGGGCATCTATAAGATCATTTTCATTAATTAATCCACCTCTAGCTGCGTTTATTATTCCAACTCCGTCTTTCATAAGACTTATAGATTCTTTATTTATTATATAATTTTTTTGTGCAGGTATATGAAGAGTTATAAAATCAGATTCTTCCAATAAAGAATTTAAAGATTGTGTTTCAAGTTTAAATGATATCGATTTATTATTAAAGAAGTCAATTTTAATATCTGTTTTCTCAACAAATTTATCTGATGCTAAAACTTTCATGCCGATCCCTAAGGCAATTTTAGCTACTTCTTGACCTATTCTACCAAAACCTATTATACCGATAGTTTTACCTCTTAATTCTATTCCTTTAGAATATAATTTTTTTAAGCTTTTAAAATTTTGATCCCCTTCTAAAGGCATATTTCTGTTTGAATCGTTAAGAAATCGAACACATCCATAAAGATGAGCAATAACTAATTCCGCAACTGATGAAGATGATGCAGCAGGCGTATTTATAACATGGATGTTTTTTGATCTTGCATAATTTACATCAATGTTATCCATTCCAACACCACCTCTTCCTATTAATTTTAAATTTGGACAAGAGTCAATTAAATCTTTTCGAGCAGTTGTAGCACTTCTGACAATTAAACATGAAATTGCATTGTTATTAATATAATTAATTAATTGATTTTGAGCAACATTAACTGTAATGACCTCATAACCTGATTTTGATAATAAATCAATTCCTTTATTAGAAATTCCATCATTTGCTAAAATTTTCATAAAATTATTTTTTTTCAAGTTTTTTCATACAATTAACTAATATTTGAACACTTTCTATAGGCATAGCATTATATATAGAAGCTCTATATCCACCAACAGATCTATGCCCATTAATTCCAACGATATTATTTTCTTCACAAATTTTGTCAAAAATATCTTTTTCTTTGGGATTAATTAAATTAAAAGTTACATTCATAAAACTTCTATCATCTTTTTCTGCAAATCCCACAAACTTGCAATTAGTGTCTATTTCATTATAAATTAAATTAGCTTTTTCTCTATTTCGTTTTTCTAAATTTTTAATTCCACCATTTTTTTTAATCCATCTAAGATTTAACATTGCAGTATAAATTGAAAAAACAGGAGGAGTGTTAAACATACTTTCTTTGTCAAAATGTGTTTTATAATTTAGCATTGAGGGTATGTTCTTTTTTATTTCAGTTAAAAGAGATTCATTAATGATAACAATTGTAGTTCCTGCTGGCCCAGCATTTTTTTGAGCTCCAGCATAAAATAGGTCAAACTTAGAATAATCAATTGTTCTTGAGAAAATATCAGAACTCATGTCTGCAATTAATCTGGAATTGATTTTAGGTATATTTTGGAATTGAGTTCCAAATATTGTATTATTTGTAGTTAAATGAATGTAGTCAAAATTATCCTGTGTTTTAATTTCTTTTGGTATGTAATTAAAATTTTTGTTCTTCGAAGATGCAATTTCAATTACTTCTCCAAAAAGCTTCGCTTCTTTAATTGCTTTTTCAGACCATGTTCCAGTATTTATATAACCTGCTTTTGTTTTTAAAAAATTATATGCAACCATTAAAAATTGAAGACTTGCTCCACCTTGAAGAAAAAGTGCTTTATAGCCATTGTTACTTAAACCAGTTAATTCAAGTGATAATGAACATGCCTCGTCCATTATAGAAATAAAATCTTTACTTCTATGAGATATTTCAAGAAGAGAAAGGCCTTTTTTGTTAAGATTTATTATTGCTCTAGAGGCATCTTCAATAACTTCTGATGGTAAAATAGATGGGCCTGCATTAAAATTATGTTTTTTCATTTTATACCTAATTTTTTACTAAGTTTTATTAAAAGTGCAAATATTGTTAATAGTTCTTTATTATTAAAATATGTATATATTAAATTTAAAATCTTTTTTAACATTTAAATGTTCATTAAAAATTCAATTGTATCAATATTGTCTGCATAATCATCTAAAGAAGGGTTTTGACTACTGCCAAAGAGGGTTCCTTTGATAATTATTGATTTACTTACTATGCACTGAAGATCATTCTTAATATTATGAAGTTTATTCTTGAGGTCTTTTTTATTGTCATAATATTCATAAAAGGCACATGAAATAGGAGAATAAATTTTTGAACTTTCTTTGAGTATAAAAAAACCATTATCTAAGAACTTATCTTGATTAATTAGAAAAATAGATTTATTGTAATCATAGTTGTTAGCATATTTGGAATTTTTAATTATATATGAAAAGGGCTCTAATCCTTTAAATACTTTATTTAAGTCAAATCCTTTTGGAATATATATTTTTGACACATTTCTACACCCAAGCCCAAAATAAAGTAAAATATCCTTTCCCAAATTCTTTAAATCTATTTCTGTTTCATTTCCATCTAAAACTGCAATTGATGTTCTGTTTTTTCTTATAATATTTGGATATTTATTAAAATAATATTGAAAGTAAATGGATGAGTTATTAGAGCCTGTAGCAATAACAGCATCAAAATTTTTAATTATTGAATCTGTATAAGTAAATGATTTAACTTTACTTTTTTTTTCTAAATAATTTGTTAAAAAAGGTATTGAAACATTGTCTTTAGAAGATAATTTTATTATGCCTTCGTATCCCAATATCCATATACATAAAATATCATGAAACCCAACTAATGGAATATTTCCCGGAAGAATAAGAGCAATTTTTTTCTTTTTTTTAAAAGAACTTATTTGATATTTATATAACCATTTTTTAATAAAATCTTTTTTCAATATTTCACTCCACGCTCTAAATGAATAGGCTATAGATTTTTTATCAAACCATCTATTATTATCAAGTACTGAAACACTTAAATTGTCTAAAGTTGATTGTGATTTATTATTTAAAATTTTTGAAATGTAAATTCCCAATTCATTTAAAATTTTAATTTTATAATTAAGATCTATCATTTTATTTGTTAAAAATTTATATACACAGTATTTTTGTAGCAAATTTATAGAAGAACTTTAATAATGGCTATAATAATTACTGAAGACTGCATAAATTGTGGTGCATGTGAACCAGAATGCCCTAATACAGCTATTTATGAGGGTGCAGAAGATTGGAGATATAAAGATGGAACCAATTTAAAGGGAGATATTATTCTTTCTAATGGTAAAAACGTTAATGCTGAAGAATTTCAAATCCCTATTTCAGATGAATTTTATTTTATAGCTTCAGATAAATGTACTGAATGTAAAGGATTTCACGAAGAACCTCAATGTGCAGCAGTTTGTCCTGTAGATTGTTGTATTCCTGATGAAAATAATATTGAAACAGAAGAAGAGTTATTAAAAAAACAAGGCTTTATGCATAAGACTGATTAAAATAATTTAAATGAAAGCAGGTATAGTAGGATTGCCAAACGTTGGAAAATCAACCTTATTTAATTGTTTAACTAATGCTAAAGCTCAAAGTGCTAACTTTCCTTTTTGCACAATAGAACCAAATATTGGTATTGTAAATGTTCCTGACAGAAGGCTTGAAAGTCTTGAATCACTGGTTAATCCTGAAAAAGTTGTTCCAGCAACAATTGAAATTCTAGATATTGCAGGATTAGTTAAAGGTGCAAGTAAAGGAGAGGGGCTTGGAAATCAATTTTTAGCTAATATTAGAGAGACAGACGCTATTATTCATGTTTTAAGATGTTTTGATAATGATAAAATAATTCATGTCGAAGAATCAATAGACCCAATTAGAGATAAAGAAACTATTGACATGGAGTTACAATTAAAAGATCTAGAAACAATAGAAAAAAAAATTGAAAGAATAAAAAGAGCCATTCAAACGGGAGAAAAGAATGCAATAAAAGAAAATGATGTTTTAATTAAAATTCAATCATCTATTGGGAAATCAAAAAATGTTAGAGAATTAAATTTCACAAAAGAAGAATATGCTCAATTTGTTAAGCCATTACAACTTTTAACGGACAAACCTGTTTTATACGTGTGTAATGTAGATGAAATATCAGCTTCAAAAGGAAATGAATATGTAAATAAAGTTCGTAATTTAATATTAAATGAAAATTCTAATTTAATTTTTTTGTCTGTTAATGTAGAAGCAGAGATAAATGAACTTGAGAGTTTTGAAGAGAGAAAATTGTTTTTAGATGATTTAGGGCTTATAGAATCAGGTGGATTTAAATTAATTCAAGCAACATATGATTTGTTAAACAGACAAACCTTCTTTACTGCAGGAAAAAAAGAAGTTAAGGCATGGACTATTAATAAAAACGACAAAGCTCATAAAGCTGCATCAGTAATTCACTCTGATTTTGAAAAAGGGTTTATTTGCGCTGAAGTTATTAGTTTTTCAAATTTTGAAAAATATGGTTCAGAAAATAAAGTAAAAGAAGCTGGTAAAATGAAAATTGAAGGAAAAGAATATAAAGTTAATGATGGAGATGTTATACATTTTAGATTTAATGTGTGATTTTTAATTACTCAAGATTATTCTGTTTTAGATAGTTCTTAACAATCTTTTAATATTTTGTTGATTTCTTATATATAATAGGGAATAACAATACAATTTCAATAATTATATTAGCCCAAATTATTAATGGGTAAATCAATTTCATATACAGAGGAAAATATTCGCTCTCTTGACTGGAGAGAGCATATTAGGTTAAGACCTGGAATGTATATAGGTAAATTAGGAGATGGTTCATCGCCTGATGATGGAATATATATATTATTAAAAGAAATAATTGATAATTGTATTGATGAATATGTAATGGGCGCTGGCAAATCAATTGATATTTCAATTAAAGATCAGAATGTAACCGTAAGAGATTATGGACGAGGGATTCCTCAAGGAAAATTAGTTGATGTTGTTTCAAAAATGAATACAGGTGGCAAATATGATACAAGAGCTTTTAAGAAAGCAGTTGGATTAAATGGTGTTGGAACAAAAGCTGTAAATGCTTTGTCTTCAGATTTTAAAGTAGAGTCATTTAGAGATGATAAATATAAATTCGCTTTGTTTGAAGATGGAAACTTATTAGAGGAATCTGATCTTCAATCATCTTCAAAAAGAAAAGGAACTAAAGTCGTTTTTAGACCTGACACTAAAATATTTAAAAACTTTAAGTATAGATTAGAGTATGTTGAAAGAATGCTTAAAAATTATGTTTTTTTAAATCCAGGATTGACAATTAATCTTAATGGCGTAAAATATTACTCTGAAAATGGTTTAAAAGATCTTCTTGTTGATCAAACAAATTTAGAAGATTTATTGTATCCTATAATCCATTTAAAAGGAACAGATATTGAGGTGGCTTTAACGCATAGTAGAACCCAGTATAGTGAAGAGTATTATTCATTTGTGAATGGTCAATATACTACTCAAGGAGGAACTCATCAATCTGCTTTTAGGGAAGGGATAGTAAAAACAATAAGAGAGCATTATGGTAAAAATTATGATTCTTCTGACATTAGAAAATCAATTATATCTGCTATAAGCATTAAAGTTATGGAGCCTGTTTTTGAGTCTCAAACTAAAACTAAATTAGGTTCGACAGAAATGGGAGGAGATTTACAGTCAGTAAGAGTTCATATAATAGATTTCTTAAATAATAAACTTGATAATTTTTTACACAAAAACCCTGAATTTTCTGAAGTTATCCAGAAAAAAATCATTCAGGCAGAAAAAGAGAGAAAAGAATTATCAGGGATTAGAAAACTAGCCAGAGAAAGAGCTAAAAAGGCAAGTTTACATAACAAAAAATTAAGAGATTGTAGAGTACATTTATCAGATTTAAAAAATGAAAACAGATTAAATTCTACTTTATTCATTACAGAAGGTGATTCAGCAAGTGGTTCAATTACTAAATCTAGAAATGTAAATACTCAAGCAGTATTTAGCTTAAGAGGAAAGCCCTTAAACTGTTACGGTATGTCCAAAAAAATTGTTTATGAAAATGAAGAGTTTAATCTTTTGCAATCAGCATTAAATATAGAAGAAAGTCTAGAAGACCTTAGGTATAATAATATTGTGATTGCAACTGATGCAGATGTTGACGGAATGCATATTAGGCTTCTTTTAATAACATTTTTTCTCCAATTTTTTCCTGAACTAATAAAAGAAGGTCATTTGTATATTTTACAAACACCTTTGTTTCGAGTAAGAGATAAAAAAGAGACAATTTATTGTTATAGTGAACAAGAAAGAAATGATGCTCTTAATCAATTAAAAGGTAAGTCTGAAATTACTAGATTTAAAGGTTTAGGTGAAATCTCACCAGATGAATTTAAATTTTTTATTGGAGACAATATTAAGTTAGACCCCGTAATGCTTGATAAAGAAACAACTATTGAAAAGCTCCTAGATTTTTATATGGGTAAAAACACTATGGATAGACAAGAGTTTATTATTAATAACCTTAAGGTAGAATTAGATTTAATTGACAAAAATAATAATTAATGGAAGATATAGATCTCATTGAGAATAATGATCAAGATGAGAAAATAGTTAAGGTAACTGGAATGTATCAAGATTGGTTCCTTGATTATGCCTCTTATGTTATTCTAGAAAGGGCAATACCTTCTATTGAAGATGGTTTAAAACCAGTTCAAAGGCGAATATTACATTCAATGAAGGATTTAGATGATGGAAGGTATAGCAAAGTTGCTAATATAGTAGGTCATACTATGCAATATCATCCTCATGGAGATGCAAGTATTGCTGATGCAATGGTTCAGATTGGACAGAAGGAGTTGCTTATAGATATGCAAGGAAATTGGGGTAATATTTTAACTGGTGATAGTGCTGCAGCATCAAGATATATTGAGGCTAGACTTTCAAAATTTGCACTGGAAGTTGTTTACAGTCCAAAAGTCACAAAGTGGCAATTATCTTATGATGGAAGAAAAAAAGAGCCTGTTTACTTACCAATGAAATTTCCTCTTTTATTAGCTCAAGGGGCAGAAGGAATTGCTGTTGGATTGTCAACTAAAATATTACCTCATAATTTTAATGAGCTAATTCAAGCTAGTATAAATCACTTAAAAGGCAAAAGAATTAGTTTGTATCCAGATTTTCAAACTGGAGGTATTATTGACATCCAAAATTACAATGATGGACAAAGAGGAGGCAAGATTCGTGTTAGAGCGAAAATTAATCAATTAAATAAAAACACATTAATAATTTCAGAAATCCCATATTCAACTACAACTTCTAGTTTGATAGAAAGTATTATTAAATCAAATGAAAAGGGTAAGATTAAAATAAAAAAGATTGAAGATAATACCTCATCAGATGTAGAGATATTAGTTCACTTGCCAAATGGAATTTCCCCAGATAAAACTATAGACGCTCTTTATGCTTTTACATCTTGTGAAACTTCAGTCTCTCCATTAGGGTGTCTAATAATAGACAACAAACCTCATTTTATGGGAGTTAGTGAGATTTTAAAAATTTCAACAGACAATACTGTTCAACTTTTAAAAGCGGAATTAGAAGTTCAGCTTCAAGACCTTGAAAATCAATGGCATTCATTAACATTAGAAAGGATTTTTATTGAAAAAAGGATATATAGGAATATTGAAGAAGAAGAAACTTGGGATGGTGTTATAAGGTCTATAAATGATGGTCTCGAACCATACAAAAATAATTTAAAGAGAAAAATAAACGAAGAGGATCTTATAAAATTGACTGAAATAAAAATAAAAAGAATTTCAAAGTTTGATATAGATAAGGCTCAGGAAAAAATTGAAAATTTAGAAGCAAATATTGAAGAAACTAAAAACAATCTAGATCATCTTATAGATTTCAGTATAAGGTATTTTAATTATTTAAAAAAAACTTATGGTGAAAGCAAAAAAAGAAAATCAGAAATAAGGGTTTTTGATGATGTCGATGTAAAAAAAGTTGTAGTTAGAAATCAAAAATTGTATTTAAATAGAGAAGAAGGTTTTCTGGGAACTTCTTTAAGGAAAGATGAGTTTGTTTGTGATTGCTCTGACATAGATGATGTGATCGTTTTTAACAAAAGTGGAGAAATGAGAGTTGTTAGGGTTGATTCAAAAGTTTTTGTTGGAAAAGATGTTATACATGCAGCTGTTTTTAAGAAAAAGGATTCTAGGACTATTTATAACATGATATACAGGGATGGTAAAAAAGGGACTTCTTTTATTAAAAGGTTCTCTGTTGAAGGAGTTACAAGGGATAAAATTTATAATCTAACACAAGGTAATCCAGAATCAGAAATTCTTTATTTTACATCGAACCCTAATGGTGAAGCTGAAACTGTTTTGGTTACACTAAAAAATCTTACAAAAATTAAAAAATTAAAATGGGATTTAGATTTTGCTGATTTGCAAATTAAAGGAAGGTCTTCAAGAGGTAATACTGTAACAAAATATCAAATAAAAAAGATTGATCTAAAAGAAAAAGGAATATCGACTTTAAAACCAAGAAGGTTATGGTTTGATGAAACTGTCAGGAGAATTAACCTTGAGGAAAGAGGCGTTTTGCTTGGAGAATTTAGAGGTGATGAAAAAATATTAATGATTTCAAATTTAGGGTCTTCAAAAGTTACCCACCCTGAAATCACATTACATTTTGATGACAGCATAACGCATATTGAAAAATGGATTCCTAATAAACCAATAACGGCTATATATTTTAATAATATTAAAAAAAGATATTACTTGAAAAGATTTTTAATTGAAAATCATTCTAAAGAGGATTTTTTTATAGAAAAACAGGATAAATTAATCCATATAGATTTAAATTGGAGACCAATATTGTTGTTGAAATTTGAAAAAACAAGAGGAAAAGAACCCTTTTCTGATTTTGAAATAAATGTCGAAGAATTTATAAATATTAAAGGATATAAGGCTCAGGGAAATCAATTAAGTTCAAAAAAAATAAAAAAAGTTGAATTAAAGGAAGCTATGCCATATGATGATTCGATTGAAAAGACTGTAAATGAGATTGAAGTTTTAAATGAAGAGCACATTTCATCTGAAAATGAATCTCAAATTAAAATGGATATTTAAAAGTAAAATTATTTAATTTTAATAATCTTGCCTCTTCTCTTGTTTTTAAGATCACCAACTAATGAATATTCGAAAGTATAAGATTTTTCTTTTGTAGATAGTATTTTTATCTGAATAGGCCTTTTTTCCTGGTTAGATTTAGGGTTTAATTTAGTTAAAATACATTCGCAATCATTTACCCATTTAATTTTTGCACTATCAATTTTATTTTCAAAAAATTCAATTTCATAATTTTTGTTTCTTATAAATTTTGAAGTTTTAATCTCGCCATTAATAATAGATTTAAAGAGGAACTCTCCTTCATGGAAATTATTGCAATCTCTTGAAACATTATAACAAGAAATAAAAAGGAACATAAAAAGAAATAGAGGTTTATTCAAATTATATTTTTGGGAAATATACATTAAAAGATCCATCTTCATAAAGATGAATAATTTCTTTTATTTTAATATTCTCAAGATTAACAGATTTTGTGGTTGATTCATTAGAATTAATAACATTAGGATTGTAATTTTCGACATTTTTGATTGAATTTTCACCAAATAACAACCAATTCAAGTCAATTTTTTCAAAATTCTCATTTATTTTTAAAATAAAATCAAGACTAGGTTTGTTTCTTTTTGATAAAATATGAGAAAGAGAAGATCTTTGAACTCCAATTTTATCTGCAAGGGAAGAGGCGTTTAATTGATGCTCTTCCATTAGCTCATTAATTCTGTTTATAAATTCATCAATGTTTAACATTGTAACTATTTCAATATAAATATAGTTAAAATATATCAATAATTCTGACTTAAAACATGAAAATTTAGTTAAACTATAATTTTATAAAAAGAACATAAGTAATTGATTTTCATATATATGTAAAATATATTGTAATTTTGTTTACAAATGTAAATAAAATTAAATTTTAAGAGATTTTATTGCACTTATTATGTATACATTTGTAAACATATTCATTCTTATTTTTACGATTTTAATTTTATGTTTGAAGAAAGATATATATCACCAAAAAAACTTTATGATTATATAGTTAATCTTGATAAATCGATTAACGTTAAAATTATCGGGAAATCTGTTCAGAAAAGACCAATATATCAATTAAAAATAGGATCAGGATTAAAAATAATTCTTTTATGGTCTCAAATGCATGGTAATGAAACAACTACTACTAAAGCATTATTTGATTTTATCCCTTGGTTAACCTCAAAAAGTAATAAAGAGTATATTAAAAGTTTCACTTTCTATATAATACCTCAATTAAACCCTGATGGAGCCGAATTATATACAAGAAATAATTTTAATGATGTAGATTTAAATAGAGATGCCATAAAATTATCTCAGCCAGAAAGTAAATGTCTCATTAACTTATATAATGAGATAAATCCTGATTTTTGCTTCAATCTTCATGGGCAAAGAACAATATATTCTGTTGGGGATTCAGAAAAAAGTGCTGTTATTTCTTTTCTAGCGCCTTCTATTAGCTATAATAATAAAATAAATAAAGCTAGAGAGAAGTCAATTTTACTTATTATTTCATTATTCAATGATTTAAATACTAATATTTCAGGACATATATCAAGATATAAAGATGATTTTAATGAAAATTGTATGGGAGATTATTTCACATCTAATAATACACCAACTATATTAATTGAAGCAGGACATTATCCTAATGATTATAAAAGAGACATAACAAAAAAACATGTTTTAAATACTTTAATTTTTTCAACTTTATCTCTTCTTAATGAAAATTATCTAAATAATTCAGTTAATGATTATTTTAATATTCCAGAAAACAAGGAAAAATTTGTTGATTTACTTCTTTCTGGAGTTACAATTTATAATAACGGTAAAAAACATAAAAATCAGATGCTTGCATTAAATTATAGGGAATCAGTTAAAAAAGGAAAAGTATATTTTACTCCATATTATTTTTCATATGGAAAAAAACTTAATTTTTACGCACATAAATATATTGATTTTATTAAAAAAAATAAAAATATGTTTAGTTTTAAATTAGGATTTCCATTAAAAAAAAGGGAATTAACTGATATATTATTAATAAAACAACTAATTAACCGATAATAATTTAACGTAATTCACTAAATTAGTTAAATTTGCGAAAATTATTTATTTATGGCTAAAATTAATCTTGATGAAATAGATCATCAAATATTAGATATATTAATTGACAACACAAGAGTTCCTTTTACTGAAATTTCTAAACGTCTTTTAATCTCAGCTGGAACTGTTCATGTTAGAGTAAAAAAAATGGAAGATGCAGGAATTATTAAAGGTTCTTCATTGAATCTTGATTATGTTAAATTAGGTTATTCTTTTATAGCTTACGTTGGAATATTTTTAGAAAAAACACAAAAAACAGATTTTGTTTTAGACGCATTGAATAAAATTCCATATGTCACTGTAGCGCATATTACTACTGGTAAATTCAATATATTTTGCAAAGTTAGAGCTAAAAACACTAAAAATGCAAAAGATATAATTTTTATGATTGATGATATTGAGGGGGTTTTGAGAACAGAAACAATGATCTCTCTTGAGGAGAGTATAAATGATAAAAAGAGATTGATGCATACAATATTCAATGAACTTCAATAAGTAAATTAAGTTAATGGCCAGAAAACCTAAAATTGAAAGATTTAATGAAAAAGTACTTTCAAAATTTCACATTTATAACAGTTTGTTTTTGACTTTACCTTTTAAGTCAATAAAAAATACTTCTATATTACTTCCTCTATTTACTGATCATTGTAAATCTGGCTTTAACTCTAATGAAAGTCCAATATTTATAGTTGAATCATTTTTTGAGAAGCACCTGCCTAATATAAATGAGAAAGATAAAAATGATCTATTATTTAGATTTATACAGTTTATAGAAAGACAAGTAGTTTTATTTGATGCTATTGAAGATGCAGCTTTTCCGTATGTAAACAATATGCACGGTAGAGGAACTTTAAGACATATTAAAGAAGAGGCTTATAGCAAACAAAACTTAGATGAATTAATTAGGCATTTAAATAAATTTAAATTAAGAATTGTTTTAACTGCTCATCCTACGCAGTTTTATCCAGATAATGTTTTAGTTATAATTAATGAGTTATCGAAGTCAATAGCAAAAGATGACATAGATAAAACAAAAACTCTTTTAGCACAACTTGGCAAAACTCCTTTTTATAAAAAAGAAAAACCAACTCCATT
>CEUA01012061.1_pt1 | contig 14110 bp, 9 predicted proteins | sample 361541 | NCBI WGS metagenome assembly CEUA01 (sample SAMEA2623079, study PRJEB7988) | marine metagenome | isolation source: saline water (ENVO:00002010), including
AAAAACAATGTTGTATTCACATACGCACCAGGCGGATCCGCAACAGCAGGAGCAATCGCAGCAGCATCAGGCGGAAGCAGTGCTACCGCCGATGATTCAATTCACGGACATGGAGCAGAAGCATGGCAAGATGCCATCTTGAATCCAGTCGGGGCTGCTGATGACTCCTTGGACCCAATCGTTTGGACGATGGCGAACCTCGAAGGTGATCCAATTGGATCATTCCCAGAGATTCGTGAAGGACTAGAAATTGCCGTTGCTCAAATCAATAATGATTTCGGTGGCATTGGCGGACGTCCTGTAGATGTTCAAGTTTGCGTTCATGGATTTGATCCTGCAGCTGCAATTAACTGTGGTAATGAAATAGGACAAACGAACCCACACCTAAATATCAATGGTATTGAGTTCTTCACTCCTGCTTTGTGGCCAACCTTTATCGGCGCTGGCATTCCAACTATTCAGACAGTACCTATCTTCGTAGCTGACTTCAGCGTTGAAGGTAACGGATACTCTCCTTATGGTGGTTGCCCAGTAGCCTTCCCAGGAGCTGCAACATACACAGTTGAAGAAGTTGGATACAAGAAAATTGCCGTACTTTATGCTGGTACCGGTCCAGGTCTCGAATGTTTCGGAGACACAGAAGAGCGTTTCTGGGACTATCTCCAGACAGAGTACGAGTTTGATTGGAAAGGTTTCCCAGATGCGTCTGGAGACCCAACTGACAACGATGCAAACATCCAGGCAATGGCTGCTTGGTTTGAAGGTTCACCAGTTGAAGACAGAGCAGTGTTCTTCGGCATGCAAGCTTCAGACTGTAATGAAATGCTGAATGCTATTACTGCAGCAGGTCTAGAGACCGCAGTAGTTTCTTCAGGTTCATGCGTTGATGAGTCGGTGTTATCTAACCCTGCAGCAGCAGGAAGTTACTTCGAGCATCAGAGCTACATTGCAGAACGTCCTGACTTGTACGATGCCTACTCCGCATGGGAGCTAGAACAGCGTGAAGCGTTATTGGACTCAAGTCCATTACGTACAGCACCTGTATCAAGCTTCCTTAGAGTTGGATATGGTGCAGGCTCAATTGCCTACCAGGTTTTAACTGATTTGGTTGAATCAGGTGGAGACATTGAAGACCGTGCGTCTATCATTGCAGCTTTTGCTGGAATGGAAAATCAGCACGCTGTCGGTCAAGGACCTGTTACTTGTACAGATAACACCTCCGAATACCCATCAGTTTGTAAAAAGACACTTACATTCGTTAAGTGGACTGGAACCGAATGGGAACTTGGCGACTTTGGCGGCAAGATTATAAACGTTGGTGATATCCAGAATCGAGTTGCGATTGGAAATCCACGTCAAGGTTAAAAATTATTTAATCTAAACGTGTTAAATGTTTAGTTTTGGGGCGGCCCTTTAAGGGCCGCCCCAATTCTTTATTTATGCTCAAATTTGTTATTGTCGTAACCTGATTGTCTAAAAGGGGGGCGGTTCTAAAGTGGAGCTTTTATTCGGGCTGTTCGCAGGCTTGGCCGCAGGATCAGTTTTCGCCCTTTTAGGAGCTGGTTTGGTAATTGCATATCGTGGTTCAGGAGTAATTAACTTCGCTCACGGTTCAGTTGCCGCTTATGCTGCTTTCACCTGGGATGAACTGAGAGACATGCCGGGGCCAACAGGTATTGGAAATGAAGGCGGCTCTATTTATTTGCCTTGGTTTGACCCAATACCGGAATGGGGTTTTTTAAAAGCTCTTCATATAAATAATCTGCCAGTTGAAATTCATATCATGACTGACCCACCAGCATGGCTAGCGATGATTATTACACTCGCCATGTCGGCTTTTATCGGTCTTCTAATGCATTTTCTTGTTTTCAGGCCTTTGCGTAATTCTCCTATGCTTGCAAAAGTCGTAGGTTCTGTGGGAATAATGCTTTATTTGCAAGCGGTTGCACTACTTAATTTCGGAGCGGCAAATAGAGCAGATGATGGTTTCTGGGTGTTTAACTCTACATCTGAACCAATTACCAATTTCATTGGAATGGACAAAAACTTACCTCGATCGACACCGTATCTTGCAGCTGCGGCCTTGATAATCGGATTTGGTGCTTGGGCGATTTATCGTTATACCAGATTTGGCTTAGCAACAAGAGCAGCAGATGAAAACGAAAAAGGTGCAACTCTTCTTGGATACTCCCCACAATTTTTAGCCGGTCTTAACTGGGTTATTTCTTCGGTTCTTGCGGGTCTTGCTGGAGTTATTTTTCTACATAAGACAATGCCGAACCAGTTAAACCTTTATGTTGTTTCCGCTCTTGCGGCTGCTCTAGTCGGAAGCCTTACATCAATTCCTGGAGCTATAGCCGGAGGTTTAGGATTGGGAGCTTTTGCCAGTATGGGAGTAAGCGCAACTAGCTATTCATGGTGGCCAGAATGGTTGCCTGTTGATGGAGTTCGCGCTTTCGCTCCAGTTCTTGTTGTGATACTTGTTCTCTATTTCCGAGGACATAAATTACCTATTAGAGGAACTGTGGGCCTTGGTAGACAGCCGCGCGCGCCTGCAACTAAACACCCGGTGGTTGGAGTTGGAGTAGGAGTAGCTATCGCGCTTGTAATGTCGAATATTTTTATTTCCAAATGGGAATCAACATTGACAATGACCTTGGTTGCGATTTTAGCGATGCTTAGTTTGGTTGTTCTTTTAGGTTTTCTTGGTCAGATATCCCTTGTGCAATGGACATTGGCTGGAGTTTCTAGTTTCGTATTGATTCGACTCGCATCAGATGGTGTAAAAGTTAGACCAATGGACTTTTTTGTGGTTTGGGGGCCAGGTTTGCCTGATCCCTTAGCCGCATTAGGAGGAGTTGTTGCAGCAGTTCTTCTCGGATTGCTAATTGGTCTTCCCGCGCTCAGAATTAGAGGTGTGCAACTTGCTGTTGTTACTCTTGCGTCAATTGTGGCTATTGAAGATCTGTTGATGCGCAACAGGCCACTTATGGGCACGGCTGCTCACACTATGAATCCGACTCCTAAACCTAGATGGTTTGGTCAATATGTGGGTGCTTTGGATGAGCAATCTAATCAGACTGATTACTGGTCGTTCACAGTTTTTGCAATAATTATTGTTGCGTTAGCTGGGATTTTTGTAGTCAATTTGAGACGCGGAATTATAGGTCGAAGATTTTTAGCCATTCGTTCAAACGAAAGGGCTGCTGCTGCAGCGGGTGTAAATGTTGCGCGAACAAAAATGCTCGGATTTGGGGTTTCTTCATTCTTGGCTGGACTCGCTGGAATGCTAGTTGCCTATAAGATGCCCATGGTTACAAGTGAATTTTTCAGTCCTTTTGTAGGTCTGGCGATGATAGCTTTCGTTTATTTAGGCGGGATAACGACAGTATGGGGAGCAGTTCTCGGAGGAATGCTTGTTGGGGGAGGCTTGCTCTCAGAATTCGGTTCACTCCATTTTGAAGGCATAACTCAGGCGTACATAAATGCAGTAGGTGGAATAGGTTTAATAGTCAATGCCGTGCTAACTAGTGGAGAAGGTATCTCCCTTACAATCACAAATCAAGCAAAGGCTTTGGTAGCCACGATGAGGGGTACGACTCCGCACGTACATGAGGAAGAGGAACTGGTTTCAGCAGAGGAGGTAAATGTATGAGCAGCCTTCTTGAAACAAAGGGATTGACTGTAACATTTGGTGGCTTGAATGCTAATGACAATGTAGATATAGAGGTAGAGAAAGGATCATTTGTTGGGCTCATAGGCCCTAACGGGGCAGGGAAGACTACCTTCATTGATGCCATTACGGGATTTGTACCTACATCAGCGGGATCAGCGGATTTTGACGGTCATGATTTAAGTGATTTAAAACCCCATGAACGAGCTCAGTTGGGTTTAGTGCGCACTTTTCAATCTTTGGAGCTTTTTGAAGATTTGTCAGTTAGGGATAATTTGCTTGTCGCTGCCCATCCAACTGCCTGGTACACCCTTGCTTTAGATGTATTTAGACTTCGTCAGAGTAATGAAGAGATCGAAGAACGAATTGATTGGGCTCTTGAAGTAGCAGGCCTGACAGGACTAGAAGAAGAACTCCCCACGGATTTACCTCACGGTCAAAGAAAACTTGTTGGTGTGGCAAGGGCTTTGGCTGCTCAACCAAACTTGGTGTTGTTGGATGAACCAGCGGCAGGTTTAGACACTGCTGAGAGTAATGCTTTAGGGGGACATTTAAGAGGACTTCTCAACCATGATGTAACTGTTTTTCTAATTGATCATGACATGGGACTTGTTTTAAGTGTATGTGACTTTATATATGTTATGGATTTCGGAAAGATCATTGCATCTGGAACGCCAGAAGAGGTTCGATCAAATCCAGAAGTGATAGCAGCTTATTTAGGTGAAGAAGCTGGTGAAGTGCAGGCAAGGTCAGCTGAAGAGTTACGCGGCATGTCAGATACGGCAGGTGAGTGATGACTCAAAATAGCGAACGGCTACTTACGATAGAAAATTTGAACACGGGATATGCAGGTGTTCCCGTAGTAAGGGAACTCAATGTCCATCTAGATAAAGGAGAAGTAGTTGCACTGCTAGGTCCAAATGGAGCTGGAAAAACTACAACACTTTTGACTATTTCAGGGATCATTCCACTTTTAAGCGGAAATGTAACTGTTCTTGGTGAGCAAGTGGATTCAAAGAATCCACATAATAATGCTCGTCTCGGTTTAGCACACGTCGCCGAAGACAGGTCACTTTTTTTCAACTTGACAGTTAAAGAGAATCTTCAACTGGGTTTACGCGGGGACAAGGATTCACAACAAGAGGGATTGGAAAAAGCACTTGAATTGTTGCCGGCATTAAGACCCTTGATGGATCGACGTTCGGGGCTTCTCTCTGGAGGTGAACAACAGATGCTTGCAATGGCTAGGGCATTAGTTTCAAAACCTAAACTTTTATTAGTCGATGAAATGAGTCTTGGTCTCGCTCCCATAATAGTAGAGCAACTGCTTCCGATAGTTCGGAACATTGCCGATGAAACAGGAGCAGGAGTATTAATAGTTGAACAACACGTGCATCTAGCCTTACAGGTAGCCGACCGGGGTTATGTTATGAATCATGGGGAATTAGTAATGTCAGGTTCAGCTTCTGACCTTTTAGATTCTAAGGATCTTCTTGAGGCTAGTTACCTTGGTGGCGATATCGACCAAGAGAGTGTTGAATGATGACTCCAACAAATATCATTTCAGCGGTTCGTGTAGGGTTTTCAATTCTGTTCTTATGGATTGTGTTAGCTGGAAATTGGGTTAATTTGAAAAATGAAAGCTTTGGGGTTTTCGATAGTCAAGGAGGAGCTGGTTTTGGAATAGTGGCTGTAGTGCTCGGAGTTTTAATGCTTCTTGTTTCTCTGACCCTTGCAGCAGAAAAAGAATTTACTATTAAGCCACTTGCCATGGGTGGTAATCAAATTCTTCTAACTTTGGGATTTGCCTCGTTTATAACGGTTTTAAGTTTTCTAATAATTGTTCACTCAGGGTCCTTCCGTGCTCTGGGTGGAGTGAGGGGTGCAGGCTGGGGAGCAGCTGGAGCTGGTTTAGTTGCATATTTTTTACCTCAGGCGGTAATGGCCGGATTTGGTTTCCTTGGAGGTTCATCTTCGACACCGTTAAATGATTCAGACAGACAAAAAATTGGATTTGCTGTTTTCGTTTCTGGGGCGTTGATAGCTATAGCTCCTTTATTTGAATGGTTTAAGACAGAAGAAGGAGCTTGGACCGGTTATGAACCGGGGGCACCAAGGATGGGATTCTTATTACTAGCTCTTGGCGGAGCAATGGCGCTTGTAGGTTTCATGCGCTTAAGACCAAAAGGCCTTGTAGAACCTGGAGGGCGGTTATCGCATCCACACTTACAAACAGTTGTTTCTTTGTCTGTCATTTTTCCACTTATTGGATGGCTAATTACTGGATTTCAGCGAGATGATATGTCCACAGGTGTTGGGGTATGGATTGGGCTAATCGCCGGAATAGTACTTCTCGGGGTGTCAGTATTTGAATTAACTAAAAGAGAAGTGACTGCTTCCTAGTTAAGGTTTACCGGAACGCCCAGATTAATAGGAAATTTTTCTCTTCCGCGCAGTATTATTCGGGAATTGAACGTTGGTTCTTCGGTAATTGAAATTTCCGGAAAACGCCTTATTAGTCTAGTAATGGCAATTTCTCCTTCCATTTTAGCTAAGGCGGCGCCAAGACAATAATGGACCCCACTACCAAAAGAGACATGTCTAGAGGCATCTTGTCTTTTAACATCCAAAAGGTGTGCTGAGTCACCCCAGAACCTAGGATCCCTATTGGCGCTTCCCAGAGCCGTTAAAACTAACTCTCCAGCTTCAACATGGACGCCTGACAACTCCATATCTTCTAAGAGTTGCCTTCCTGAATTTTGTACAGGGCTATCGAAACGTAAAAGCTCGTCCGCGATTGTGGAATCAATAGAAGGATCATTTAGAACTAACTCAAATTGATCAGGACTGTTTAGAAGAGAATGAGTTCCATTCCCAATCAGATTTACAGTCGTCTCATGACCAGCCACAAAAAGAAGTGAAATCATTGAAATTAGTTCTTGTTCGCTGAGACCATCTCCACCTTCCTCAACGGCAATTAAATCACTAAGAAGGTCATCCCCAGGCTTATTGCGTTTCCAAGCGAGAGCTTCAGTTAAATATTCGTTTAACTGAGTACCACCCCAGATAGCTGCGTCTACCTGTTCAGGACTTATATTCGGTTCAAGAGTTTGAACTAAAGTTTGTGACCATTCCCTAACATTTAGCATGTCAGCATCTGGAAGACCCAACATTGAATGTATGACCACAAAAGGAACGACAAAGGAAAAATCTTCTATCAGATCGATATCTTTTTTTTCAGCTAGTTGATCAAGTAAGTCTTCCACGATCTCAGTTGTTATATGGCGCATCTTTTCGATGCTCCGAGGCGTGAAAGTTCTTTGAACCAGTTTACGAAGGCGTGTGTGTTCAGGCGGATCAAGCATAAGTATTGATGGAGGCCTATCCATAGATGACTCCCGCAGTTTTTTTATGTGCTCAGGCATTTCAATCATTCCGGCACGGTCACGTTCGACGGAAGTGTTTGGATTTCTTAAAACTTCAGATACGTCATCAAAGCGTGTGACAACAAGATTTCCAAATGCTGTTCGGTGAACAGGATCTTGATCACGTAACAGTTCATACTGAGGGTAAGGGTTTATAAGGAAATCTGGATCAAAAGGATTCCAAGACGCTTCCACTGAGTCATTCATATTAGTTCTCCTCAGGTCTTTCAATCAGACAATTTGTCCAACCCTATTACCTGAGCGTATCGCTCCCTCTATGTATCCAATACTTTCAGCGTCGCCGATAATATGGGTTTCAACCTCTATTCCGGGGAATTTTTCAAGCAATTTTCTATCAGCTTCAATGCCCTCAGCAAGGATTACTGAATCTGCGGCTACTTCGCATTCATTTTCATCTTTAATGTAAACCACAGAGTTTTTTCTTATTTCGACCACTTGAATATCATTATGAAATTTAACTCCAGACAAAGATGCTTGGTGCAGACTTCTCCAACGCCGTGGATGAGCCATTTCAGGTGCCATAACTGGTCTTGTTTCGAGTACTGAAACATTTCTTTTTCTTTCGGATAGGAAATGAGATAGTTCCAAACCGACTAAACCACCACCTACAATGGTTATGTTTTTTCCAAGCGGCATCCAAAGTTTTGAAAGTTTCCTTATTTTTTTCATGTTCTTAAAAAATCCAGATTTTCTTCCAAGCCAGAGAAGCAGAAAGCTTAGATTTTTCCTTCCTTTGGAAACCTCAGAAGAATTGGATTCTTGAAGCAACGCTTTTAATTGGTCTCGTGAAAGAACGTGTGGAAGTTCTGAGCCTTTGATGTCACTTTTCGAACTCTGTGAACCGGTAGCAATAACAACTACATCCGGATCGAAAGACATTATTGACTTACTGTCAGCTAGGAAATTTTTTCTTATTACCACTTCGCTATCTTCTAAAATCCGTTCGAACCAATTTATTAAGTCACCGTTTTTTGGAGTAGTCAGAGAAGAAAGTATTGCAGTCCCTCCTAAGCTTCCCATCTGCTCAAGAAGAGTTACTTTGTGACCTCGGTTTGAAGCGACCCGAGCGCACTCTAAACCAGCTGGACCTGCGCCTACTATCACAACATTTTTTAATTTTTCCGGAACTTTGACTTCTTTCTCGTAATTGCCCAAACGTGGATTAACTGCACAAACAGGTTCACCATTCCAAAAATTTTGTGCGACGCACACAAAACAATTTATGCAGGGGCGAATTTTGTCTGGAGAATCATTGATTAGGTTATTAGGCAGTTCTGGATCAGCGAGTAGTTGTCTACCCATAGCAACGAAATCACAGTTATTTTCAGCGATCAACCTTTCCCCGTCTTCAGGCTCAATACGACCAACTGCTATCACTGGGATACTTACAGCGGATTTAACAGTTTTGGCTAGTTCACTGTATTGACATCTCTCCCATGGCAAAGGTCCTTCAGTGAAGCCCACTCCGGTTCCCGAGGATGAAATTGCTGAGACATGAATTGCATCTGCTCCAGCTTCTTCAGCTATCGCTGCTGTATTTGAGGCTTCGTCTGCAGTAATGCCGTTTTCAATTCCATGTTCATGACCGTCTATTCTCACAACAATCGCGAAGTCTGTTCCACATTTATTACGAATTTTTCCAACTATTTCGCTTAAAAGTCTTGTCCTTCTTTCTGTCGAACCACCCCATTCATCTTCACGTCTATTCCAAGCTCTTGAAAGAAAGGTTGAAATCAGATAGCCGTGAGCAGCATGTATTTCAATGCCGTCGAGATTTGCTTTTTTGATTCTTAAAGCTGCCTCAACAAATGCTTCGATAATCCCCTCTAATTCCTCTTTGGAAGCTTCCTTGAAGGTAGGAAGCTTTCCCCCAGTTAGAGTCGCCATTTTCATCAACTCTTCAGTTGTAGTGTTGTAAGTCATACCCAAAGTGTCGAAAGAAGGAATTGGGATAGAGGGCACCAAGACAGGTACGTCACGAGATATATCTAGGCCAGATATTCTGCCGTGGTGACAAGCTTGGACGATCATACGGGCGCCATGCCTATGAGCGCGTTCTGCAAGTTTTTCAAGTCCTGGTATAACTGCATCACTTGAGAGAGAAGGTTGGTGTTTAGATGTTGCTCCGTCAGGCCATTTAACCGCTGAGGTCTCAAGAATTAATAATCCTGCTCCACCTTTTGCCCTATCTTCATAATGTTGAAGTGTTCTATTACTGATTAAGCCATCTTCAGTACAATTGTTTTGGTCCATTGCAGGCATGACAATTCGATTACGTAAAGTCAAAGAGCCTAAAGTGCCTTCGGACAGAAGTCTGGGAAATTCTTTCCTCATACTCAATTTTTGCTCATTTAGGGTGTTAAAACCACTAGCGGGTCACAAAATTAGGTTAAACGACCCATAGCTTTTGTGCGCCAAGCTTCAGTTGATTCAACGGCGTTAAATGTGAAGCAGTGTATTCCCGCAATATCCAGCTCTTCCGCATCATTAGAAATTGGAATAATCAACCTGTTTGGGTTGTAGCCGCGTGGGGAAAGAAGTTTAAAAACTGATTTTCGATTCTTTTTTAGATACCGACTTGAAATACCAACTCCCAAACGAAGAGAAATGTTAATCAGTTTCTTTATATCTACAGCTCCTGGGAGTCCAAGGTGACAAGGAAGCGTTACCCCTAACTTTCTACAATTTTTCAGCCAGCTTGAAATAGTATTTGCTTCAAAACACATTTGAGTTGCCATGTAGCCATTTAGATTACTTTCAAGGATCATTTCTTGTTTTTTAATCAGGGATTCTGCTAATGCAGATTCAGGTATCGAAGGGTGTCCGTCGGGATATGAACCAATCCCAACAGTTTTGATAGATGGGTTGTTGTCTAAAAATGAGCGAAGTAACCCTGGCGCATCAGTGAAAGGTCCGCGCTGGTCTGCATCTCCACCGATTATGAAAACTGTTTCTATCCCTAGAGCTTCAACGCGTTTGACAATACGGGTTACGTGCTCTTCGCTTTCGACCATTCGTGCAGCAAAATGAGGAATGGTTGTGTGTCCTTTGTCTAAAAAGTTTTCGCAAAGCTCAAGCGTTGTTTCAATATCTTTGGCGGGCGAACACGTTATAGAAATTGTAGAAGATTGAGGCAGGAACTCTCCTTGCTCATGAACATTTTTTAACGGGATTAACTCGTAGGTCATCTCATCTAAAAGTTTGAGTTGAATGGATTTCATATCAACTGAGTCCTACGATTTCACCGTTTTCGTCAATGTCTATACCAGCTGCTGCTGGAGTTTTGCCTAATCCAGGCATTGTTCGCATTTCGCCACAGATTGGGTAAACAAAACCAGCCCCAATTGAAGCTCTTACTTCCCGCACAGGCAAAGTCCACCCTGTGGGTGCACCTTTTAGCGATGCATCTGAAGAAACAGATAAGTGTGTTTTGGCTATACATACAGGAAGATCACCAAAACCATTTGCAGTGTAGGAGTCGATTTGTTTTGTTGCAGCAGCTGAAAATTCAACACTCTCAGCGCCGTACACTTTAGTTGCGACAGTTTCGATTTTTTCTTTTATGTCCATTTCATCTGGATACAAGACAGAGAAATTGGTTTTCTCTTCAGTGGCCTCTGCTACGGCTTCTGCTAATTCGGTAGCACCTGCTCCACCTTCAGAAAAATGATTAGTTATTGCAGATCTGGCTCCACACTCTTCAGCTATCTCCGCGATTGCTGCCAAGTCGGCATCGTGGTCTTCTGGAAAACGATTGATTGCGACAACTGGGCTTACTCCATGGATTCGAACATTCTCAATTTGCTTTCGCAGGTTTGCTCCACCTTCATGAACTTCGTCAGGGTTTTCGGCTAGTAACGCATCAGGTAAAGGCTTTCCTGCCACTATTCGATGATTGCCTGAGTGGGCTTTCAGTCCCCTTACTGTTGCAACCAGAACAGCTGCATCGGGGTTCATTCCTGAATAACGGCACTTTATGTTGAAGAAACGTTCTGCCCCCATATCTGCACCAAAGCCTGCTTCAGTTAAAAGAAAATCACCGGTATGTATTCCTATTTGATCAGCGATGATTGAGGAGTTGCCCGTAGCGATATTTCCAAACGGTCCGCAATGCACAAGAGCTGGAGTTCCTTCAAGTGTTTGCATGAGATTTGGTTTGATTGCTTCTTTTAGGAGTACTGTCATCGCTCCTGCGACTTCGATATCATCAGCAGTAATTGGAGTCATTGCTTTGTCGTACCCGACAACTATCCTGCCCATTCTTTCCCTCAGGTCTGCTAAGGAGGTGCATAAAGCTAAAGCGGCCATTACTTCTGAAGCGGCTGTAATATCGAAACCGGTTTCACGCGGGATGCCGTCTAGGCGTCCACCCAGTCCAACTATTGTATTTCTTAAAGACCGGTCGTTTATATCTATTACACGTCTCCAAGTTATGTTGTGGATATCAAGTCCAAGTTCGTTGCCATGAAAAAGGTGGGAATCAAGCATGGCAGAACACATGTTGTGAGCTGCAGTTACTGCGTGCATATCGCCTGTTAAATGCAAGTTAAAAAGTTCCATAGGCACGACTTGTGCGTACCCTCCACCTGCAGCTCCGCCTTTAATACCAAAAGTGGGACCAAGTGATGGTTGGCGTATAGCGATTGTCGCACGTTTCCCTATATGGGAAAAACCTTGCCCTAACCCAACAGTTGTTGTCGTTTTGCCTTCCCCTAGAGGTGTCGGAGTTATAGCGGTTACAACTACATATTTTGCTTTAGGTTTGTCTGCCATGGCGTCGATAGCATCAAGTTTTATTTTTGCAGCACCTTCTCCATAGAGTTCTAAGGAGCTTTCAGGAATACCTGACTCTTTGGCTATATCTGTCAGTGGTTTTAGTTCTGCTTTGCGTGCAATTTCTAAATCTGAAGGAAAAGACATTTTTTACCTCGCTAGAATTTGATTGTCCGAGACTTGTTATTTTAACTTATATACCACAAAGCGGGAAACATTCCCGCAATGTGGGATATTATGCGAATTTGTCTGGTAATTCTTCTTTTCGTTTTGCTATGAAATCGAGCATGGCTTCATCGATTGCTTCATCAAGAGGGGGTGGTTCGTAGTCATTTAGCATTTTCTTCCAAATAGTGTTTGCTCTTTGGGCGGCATCCAGGCTGCCCTCTTCAGACCACTGTTCGTATGAATCATTGTTTGCGACCTCGGACACAGCAAAAGCTGTTTCGAAGTTGTTCAGAGTGTGTGCAGAACCTAAGAAATGTTGTCCAGGTCCTGTTTCTTTAATTGCGTCCAATGCTTGTCCATTTTCAGAAAGATCTACACCTTTTACGAAACTTGCTGCTAAACCACATTGATCTGCATCAATAATAAATTTCTCATAACCCATGGCTAGTCCGCCTTCCAGCCAGCCAGCTGAATGGAGCATGAAATTAACACCTCCTAAAATAGCTGGGATAAAGGTAGAGATACTTTCTGAAGCAGCTTGTGCGTCAGGTATTTTTGAAGCACAAAGATTTCCTCCAGAGCGAAAAGGCACACCCAGGCGACGCGCTAGCGCAGCCATTGTGTACAAGATAAGGGCGGGTTCTGGTGTACCGAATGTTGGTGCACCCGTTTTCATGGACATCGACATTGCAAAAGATCCAAATACTGTCGGCGCGCCAGGATTGACCAATTGGATAAAGGTCATACCTGCCAGTGCTTCGGCAAGTGTCTGCGCAGCCACCCCAGCAACTGTCACAGGCGACATAGCTCCTGCGACTATAAAGGGACTAATCACTGTTGCTTGATTTGAGCGGGCATAAGTCTCTGCTGCTCCGAGCATTGACGCGTCCCAGCACATGGGTGACGAAGCATTAATAAGGCTTGTCATTACCGTGTTTTCATTTAAGAATCCGTCACCAAAAACCATTTCGGCCAAGGCAACAGAATCTTGAGCTCTTTCGGCCGCAGTAACTGAACCCATGAAAGGTTTATCACTGTACTTCAAATGTGAATAAACCATATCAAGGTGTCTTTTACTAACAGGTATATCTACAGGTTCCACAACAGTTCCGCCTGAATGGTGAAGGTGTGGGCTCATATAAGCGAGTTTCACAAAATTTCTAAAATCTTCAATATTTGCATAACGCCGACCGTTATCAAGATCAAAAACAAAAGGGGATCCATAAGCAGGTACTAGCACAGTTGCGTCTCCTCCGATTTGAACGTTATTGGAGGGATTACGTGCATGTTGTATGTATGAAGTAGGTGCAGACTTGGTTACTATCTCCCTGCACATCCCTTTCGGGAACCGGACACGTTCCCCATCGATAATTGCTCCAGCGTTTTTTAGCAATTCCAAAGAAGAGGGATAATCTCGAAAATCAATTCCCACCTCTTCAAGAATGATGTCAGCATTGTTTTCAATCATTTCAAGGCCGTCTTCTGACATGATTTCATAAGGTGGGATATTGCGGATTAAATAAGGAGTTGAACTAGTTGTAGCTTCTTCTCGGGCGGCTCTTCGAGCTTCCCTTCCTCCTGCTCTTCTGCGTGAAGGTTGATCAGTCATTTAATTTCTTTCTCTATTGCGTCTATTTTTTCGTTTAGGTTTTATCGACTCGTTTTTTTGGGGTAGATCTACGTATGAACTAAGGAATGGGTAGTCAGCAGTTTTGTGGGGTATAGCCATAGCTTCTACAAAGTGATCTTGAAAAGCAACTTCTGTAGCAATTTCAATTTTTTCAATGTCATTAACTAAAGTTTGAATTTCTTTCCGCGATGATTTTGAGAGTAGTGCCATGACAGCTCCAGAGCCTGCAGCATTGCCAACTGAAGAAACTTTTTCTTTTTGACAGTCTGGTATCAAACCTAGAACAGTCGCTCTTGTTGTATCTATATGACTGCCAAAGGCTCCTGCTAGTTTTATTGAATCTATTTGATCAGTTTCCAGATAGTCCATTAATAGTCTCACACCGGCGTAAAGAGCTGCTTTTGCTAGTTGGACTGCTCT
>CEUA01234534.1_pt1 | contig 14108 bp, 11 predicted proteins | sample 361541 | NCBI WGS metagenome assembly CEUA01 (sample SAMEA2623079, study PRJEB7988) | marine metagenome | isolation source: saline water (ENVO:00002010), including
AAAAAAACACTCATTACGTCACTATTCTATTGAGCAGAAAATATTTCCGCTCTTTTGAAAACCGATGACTAAAACGCAACCGTTAACCTCCTAGGATTTAGCGATAATGCCTCTTATAACAAACGACAGAATAAAACGTATAAGCCGTATGGTTCGCCAATCACCTAAGACTTCTTTTTTATGTGCCTGCAAAAAACTTGAATTACGGACATTGAAACGCAAAACGTCGTCGTATTCCTACAACCGACCAATAAGTATAGACATTGAACTTTCCAATGTTTGTAACCTCAAATGTTCTTGGTGTGATACACAGTTTTATGCTGACAAATCTGTGCCCGTAAGAGAAATCCCATGGGACGTATTCCAACGCATAGCTCCAAAATTAGAGGGGCTAAATAGAGCTATGTTTACAGGAGGCGGAGAAACGTTAACGTGCAAACATGCGCCTGAGGCCATAGCCCTAACAAAAAAATATGTACCTACCGTTATACTGCATAGTAACGGCGTCTTAATCCGCGGGAAACGAGCACAGAAGTTAGCCCAATGTGGGCTTGATAGTCTTCGAGTAAGCATTGACGGATCAGATGAAGAAACATTTCGCAATGTAAGGGGAACCTCGCTCACGAAAATTATGGATAACCTGAAATACTTCTCATCTATCAGCAACGTTCCCATAACAACTGTCTCTGTAATGAGTCAAAACAATTGGAAATCTCTACTTAACGTCCCTGAGATGTTGCGCGAAGTAGAAAATGTGAGACAACTATATTTTCAACCCGTAGAAGTTGAATTTTTAGGATGGAATCGTGATGATTATTTTATGACACGCGAAGAAATGGTCGAATTTCAAGGAATAATATCAGAAAAATGTAAGCGTTACGGACTGGAAACAAACGTCGACGAACCGGACTTTGACCCTCTATTCTCGAAACCATTCACACTTTGCGAATATCCTTTTTTCGGATATATCACACTCAACTATGAAGGCTTTGTTGCGCCATGTTGTCGACTTACTAACGTTGTCCACATGGGAGACCTCAAAGAAATGTCTTTTGAAGAAGTGTGGAATGGAAAGTCTTTCCGCGAGTTACGCGACCTGATGATATCGGGTGATTATCCAAGTTATTGTCATGATCGTTGTAAATATCGCGTTGAAATGAATTCTATCCCCTCTGAAAAAAGTCCGGGGAAATTTACGAGGCAACATATTGAAAGAAATAAGAAAACAGATAGAGACCGCAAGGCCGTAGTCAAGATAGATCCTGTTGCTTGAGACAATGTCGTAAACTTAATAAACAGGAACCTCTCCGTTACGGTTTGTATTACTATCTCCTACTTATATAAAACAGGTTGGTCAAATCAATTGCAACGCTGAATTGAGATACTTTTTTTTGGTGTCCGAAATAGAAACCCTTCTTAAATGATCTATAAAGGGCAACGAATGAGACGGTTCATAGTATTTCCAGGAGATCCACTGTACAAATATTTCGAAAAAGGCGAAATAAAGCTTCGTTACTGGAATCCCCAAAACATATTTTCAGAAGTACACATTATTTCGCTATGCTCTTCTGATATAGATCCCGATAAAGTACACGATTTTGTCGGCGATGCTAAGCTCTTTATCCACACCATCGGTCGTCCCAATCTTACTAATTTTCTTTCCGTTCGACAACGAGCTCTAGATCTTTGTATAGATATTAAACCAGATCTAATAAAAGGTCATGGAGCACTAATAATGGGTTATTATGCAAGTTATGTTGCAAATAAACTATCCGTCCCTTCTGTCGTTTCACTCCATTCGGATCATTCTATCTGGAGAGGCCTCCGAGCCGCCGGACCATCGACACTTCTCAGGTCTATCTACCAACTGGCCTACCGTCTATCCTACATGGAACACTATTGCCTGCGTAAAGCCACAGCCGTTACCTGTGCTTATAAATTTCCGGCAAGACACGCACGTTGGGCTGGCTGTCGTAACATTAAAATAATCTATAATCGTGTTGATACCAATCGATTTAAACCAGCAGAAGAGAAAAACAACCACACTATTCGCGTTTTAACGGTAGGTAATCACATACCGGGCAAGGAACCATCTGCAATCCTAAAAGGGGTTTCCCGCGTTGGATGTAAATTAACAGTTGTAGGTCAGGGGCCCCTAAGTGAATCACTCCGTCTACAATCTTTAAAATTGGGAATTACAAACAACGTGAAATTCTTACCTTCTGTTCCTAATTCTGAGCTACATAAAATATATCAGGAGCATGATGTTTTTTGTATGTCTATCCGTTATCCTGGAGTTTGTATCCCAGTCCTTGAAGCAATGTCATGCGGGTTACCTGTGATCGTAAACCAACCGCTCTGGGAGGAAATACCAGAATTTATTGGTTTACATGCTATAGTTGTAGAGAATACAGGCATTGGATACGCAACTGCAATAGATAAACTATGGGAAAAAACAGATCTAAGAGAAAGAATTGGTGCCGCGAATCGCGAAAAAGCCATGCAGATCGACAGTAATCTGATGGAACAAAAAGAAGCTACACTTTTTAAAAAATTAATTGATCGTAACGATTAATAAAACAAAATAGCCACCATACGGACTCGATCTTCTCCATATGCTATCTAAATCTAAACCTGACGAATTTTTCGTTCAAACCTGTATGCTAAGTTTTGATAAGGAGCCCAAGGAGCGTAGTATTCTTCAATAGACTTTTTCTGATCAGACCTGCCGAGAATACGCATACACCTTCTAACCTCAGAGTCTATTGGGATCTTATCATTTTTACCCAATAACATAGCTACATGATTTATACTATAACCACCCAGTCCTTTTATGGTGCTTAACCGTTGAAGTATCGGATCTATAGACCAACCAACAAACTCATTACAATCTTTAAATGTCGTGGATATATTGCACAAATACTTGGTTCGGTATCCCAACCTCCCCTCACTTTCTAATACAGCCATAGGAATGGATAATACTTGAGAAACTGATGGAAAAGTCTTTTCGGCTTCGGCCCAACCAAAATATTTAGTGCATACATCCAAGAAAGATTGACACATTTTTTTTGTATAAGCCCAAGACGCATTCGTCGTGAACAGCGTCTTTAACACATCCTCAAACAGGGAAGATCCGCGCAATAAAGGATTTATTTCTTTTTTTGCAATACGATAAATTTCTGGGTCTAATAAACGTGCCTTTTTCATGAATTGGGAAAAATCCGAAGCATAATTTAACATATACTGCAAGCGCATTGAAAGTTCATTTAATAGAGCAGAGCTCAACGGGCTTCGACTCGAAACCAAGCATCTGACTTCTTTTTTCGCTCCTTGTTCCATTTTTAAGTGCACAACTTGTTGTTTAAAACGCTCAATGCGGTTTAATATTTGAGATTTTTCATCCCAATAATAAGGCGCTAACTGAGACCAACCATGTGACCTAACAATTCCAATAAGATTACCATGAGAAAGAGGGACTTTTAGATCTTCAGAGTAAGTATTCTCTCTCATTTCGAAAATACCTTCATCCTATACTCGGCATCAAAGAGAATCTGTTTAAAAAGGTAATGTATATGAAGGGTCATTTACATACCTTTGTGTTTTAAGGTTTAGTCGGATTTCCATACCGGGTCGCATTTGTATTTCAATTTTCGAATCTTTCACAGTAACCGAATCCATTTTCGTAACCAGCGGGTCCGCTCTATAAGTACCAGCATATCCACCTAGTCCACCTGGCCAAATGCTAGTACAAGTCTCGAAATGGGCCTCTGTAAAACGATGCTCTCCAAAAGTTCCTGCCTGGATCAGTAGACTATGGGATTCAGTAACACTAGTGTTGACCAGCTGAACCGTCGTGCTATCAGCAGAAAGCTTTTCTACAAGAGATGCTACACCGATAGGCAAGCCCGACCGGCGGCGATCTAAATCAAAATAACGTAACCGCGCATGGAGTAATCCTCCATTATATATCGGTTGAGGTGCACCCAATGCTAACTGAATCAACGCTTCAGAAGTAACAGGGTTCCCCCATTGCCAGTGATGCACATGATGCTTAGTCCCAACGTCTTTATCCGCCATAACTTGTGCCATCCTACGAGCTATTTGCGTATGACTCCCCTGCTGAATTAGTTCTGGGTAATGTGGATTCCGACCCTCTAGAAATTCGAACCATGGCTGTTCATGACCTGAGTCATGTTTATCCCGAAAAGAATGGACCTCACTCCAATCACATGCTTCGGCTTTTCGAAGTCTCTCTACACGTTCCAAATCGTCATCCCGCATAGAAAGGTACCATAAATAGATAGGATAGAGTCCTCCCATAGGCATCCAGTCAAACCACCCAGCATCTCCATAACGATAGGGTACAAGAAACGTTTTTTGACCAACGGGAACCGCATCTAGGTGATGAGACCAATTTGCACGCACGCTCATCTCTTCATTATGTGGATCTTTTGATTCACCTAATTCCAGTATACGATCCATTTGTTGTCGTGGTAATTCTAAATATGTCTCATCTCTAGTCAACAGATATGCATTTGCACCTGCATCAACAGTTGCAAAATGCATTGTCAAAAACCCATGAGGGAACGTCCACCCATAGCGACCGCCATACCATTTACCGCCGACATATTGCCCTACTTTTCCAGAAGGACCAATTTGATCTGGCAAAAGACCATCATTTTCCTTTGCACGAACCATCCACCCATCGGTATACTCTACAACCCATTTTCGATACTTTTCCTCTCCAGTAAGAATGAATGCATTTGTCATCATCGAGGTAATGGCCAAGTTTGCCGGAGCATCGCCCGCCCGCCAACGATTACGCATCTCCTCTCCCATCAATCGTGCCTTTCCGGGATCAACTAGATCCTTAACAGAATTAATGTCAGGCAAATCATAAAATGGTAATCCATAAGGTTCCATAGTCGTACCAACAGGATTATATGGATGTGGCGATTGATCTGTATTGGATACAATCGCACCTCTACTACCATTTAGGCCAGACAACACAATTTTATACTTTGGGTCGTAGTTGATTGCATCTGCGTCTTCATTTAAGTAAAAACCCGCAAATCTACGAGCCAAAATTTGGAGATCGTCATTCCCTGGGAGCGTTAAACACAGGTTATAGAAGAGGACATCGGCTTCAGACTGGTGCATCTGATCTTCATTAAAACCATAACCTTTGTGATATGATCCTAACCTGCCTAATTGGCCTAGTATAGCCCCATACTGACGTTCTGCCAGAGACAAAAGATGATCTCCTGCACCAACAGAGTAAACTAGAGGCCAATTAAAAAATGGTTCGAAAAAATCATCTGGTGATCCACCTCCCCACGAATCCTCCCAAATAAATTCGCCATTTTCTCGTGTAAAATGTCTAAGATATGGTTCACAAACAGAATCAATAGATTCTAATAACTTTCGTTGCCATAAAGCCCAAGAGGGTATTTTTTGACATGGCACGTTAGCACAAATTTTCTTCATTGTTTCCTCATGACTTATTTTACGTATTACCAAACGCTATTTATAATTAATTTCACCGATTTAATTTAATTCATAAATATTTCAGACTTAATAGTTGTTGTATTTCAAAAAAACTATCGGTCACTTCGAAAAATCCAAACTTAATCCATGAAATATGTGCTTAACATAATCGCTCTAGTAGAATTTTCGTTAAAAATAAAATAGGCGTTATTTGTTTCAATGATAATGAAAAAATAGTACCCATCGAGCAATGGCAAATTATCAAACCGGAAATAGCCTTTTTGTGAAGATCAAAAATATATTTTCACATAATACAGATAGCATTAAGGTTACTTATGAACCTTGTTTAGGTTTCCTCTGATCCATATTAATCGATTATGATTTTAATATAGCTGACTAAGAAATATCTATTGTGATATCACAACTATTTTTAAACCGATAAATCGATTACAAAAGGCCGTCCCTGATGGCTGAATACCATAGGAATCCCTTCATTAACAGGATATACAACTATTGCGCAAGACCTGAGCTTGTATAATATTAGAAGTGTACTTTTCTAACCGTATTCGATGTTAGAATCATTGGGGCAAAATTGAAGAAATCAGAACACGAGATTCAAAAAACTGTCCCACTTGCACCTACCGTCAGAAAATCTATTGCTTCCCCAGTAAGAGTCCCTGGATTAGAGCATATAGCTAAAGATTCTGGTCCTATTGAATGTGAACACTGTTATGGTTTGGGACTTATACCTATTGGGAATCTAGATCACTGGAGTAGTTGCGTTTGGTGTAAGAACTCTAATTTACACGTTTTCGTCTGCCGCGTGGAGACTATGTTTTTGGCTGTTCGTGATGCGGACAACTCAAAAGGATGGGGTAAAAACGTTGTAGATGCATTACTCCAATGTGAAACAAATACAAATGAAAGTGATTCTATCTGGTCAGACAAATATACAGCCAAAACAGACCAAGAAGATCTTATATCCATAAGGATTCAACATCGGACCTACGCAATGCTTGAAAAGCGGGCACTATTACAAGGGTGCCGTTTGAATGAAATGTTGGCGAAATTTGCAGCGGGTAACATCGAGAAATTTGTTGATGGCGAAGATCATTTACTCACTGAAGAAAAAAACCAAGACACTAATTATAATCCACTCAAAAAAGAGCTAAATTCTGATAACTCTACCTCACGCGTGAATACCGGGTAACGTCATCTCCTTTGAATCCTCTTCAGCTGTACTATTTTCTTTTATAATGTGAGTTAATCTTTCAAACTTTTTGCGCTACTGGTCGTCAAATAATGACATTTGTTCCGTTGTTAATAACGTTGGCTGGGGCCCTTCATCTAGTGGAAAGTTTTGTTGCAGATAATCGATTGTTCCTAAAAAGCCTCTGTAGACTACCTCTGCTTTCGTAACATCAAAAGCATTCGCATATTTCTCTAAGTCATCTAACTGGGCCGGTGTTATGCTTATGGCCACCTTCCTGCAGCGTTTTCCAGTCCGTATTGTGGCATATGAGTCTAATTTTTGGGCATTTCTTGGGGAAAGTTTGATTTCCAGATTCCGAAGACTCATAAAAGTGTTGATCCTTAGGCGAAAGGGGTGAGTAACGATTAACTTAAGACTCTATACACCGTTGTCAATACGATTAAGAGCCTAGTTATTAAAAAGTTATCAACACAGTTATCAACGCACGTTAAGTGATTGTAATTAATATATTTATCTTCTTTATTTAAAAAAACTATATCGGTGGGTTTTCGTGCCATTAAGCAATTATTCTTGCAATTGCTGCTTCTCATGTAAAGCTTGGGCTATATTTGTGAGAAGTTTGATATTTTCGCTTGATAATTCACTAACAATTGAGAAAAATTCTTCGTTTTGTTCACTTCGACCATTAAATCGGTCGACTAATATTTCAAAAGTATCTCTATTTTCCGATTCAACTGTCGAGCTTGCGGCGGCTATTAGGATTTCCGCAAGTTCAAACTCGGCTGACGTTGACGCTTTAAATTTATAAACTAAAGCCAGAAGCAATAAGGGGTTTAATTGTAAAATTTCTGCCAGTGCCTCGCAGACTTCTGATGACGGGACGCGATCGCCCTTTTCTACCTGTCCAATATATGTAGACCAAACCCCACCAGGTTTGCTTTCGGTCGTAATCTTCTGAGCTAAGGCCCGTTGGCTAAGATTAAGCTCTTTCCTCCTCAGAGCTATTAACGAACCAAATGTTTGTTCTTCCATAAATTCCTTAAAACCCAAAAGAAGGGGGTTATCCATAGATCAATTAAATTCCCCTCTAACATGCAAATACAGACCCCAATCATCAATAGTATTACACTAAAAAAGTCGGATCTTTAATTGCCTTACTATTCTCAGAAAAAATACAACAGAGGAAAACAATAATTAATATTTAAAACAAGCACAAAAATAACCGTCTCGTTAAATACGTTATTGAGGGGTTGACGTCTACCCGATTATAAGAGACGTTCTCTGTTTCTCTTGTAGTTGTGTTGAATACGGTTTTGTTTATAACAAATCTCAATAATCGATTTCCGTCTGGTTCCGTCAAGTATGCTGTTTATACTTAGTTTTGTTTTTTACATACCATCAATTGGAGATATTCAATTTGCTAGTTGAGGCATGTTGGGTGGAATGGAGAGATTGTTTACGAGAACTTCGGGATCAGATAAACCCCCGAAGTTATGATCAATGGTTTGCCAGAACCGATGCAACTCTTGTAGACCCAACTACTCTTCGAATAATTGTCGCCGATGCAATTTCCGCTGACTGGCTACGCAAACACTATCAAAAGATAGTCGAAGACGTTGTTTACAACACTACCGAAATCAGAGCAAACATCGAATTTATACCACAGATCGAAAACGCGTTTCGAAACGATCTAAATCAAGATCTATTTAGGTCCGCCACACCAGAAAATCAGCCTGACTCGAAAACAGAACAGAATCTACCGAGAGGGCTAGGTAATCTTTCCAATTATACTTTCGACAATTTTGTCGTTGGCGATACAAATAGGATGGCTTTCTCATCCGCATATACAATAGCCAGCAATAATTCGCAAACTACTTACAATCCTCTTTTTATTTTTGGAGGACCTGGGCTTGGGAAAACCCATCTTTTAAGAGCAATCGAGAACCGAGTCCTCCTTGAACACACAACCCAACGAGTCCTGTATGTCACTGCCGAAGAATATATGCGTCGTTTTATTGAAGCCATTCAAGACCGGTCCACGAAGGATTTTAAGGAACTGTTTCGTAAAATAGATATACTATTGGTCGATGATGTACAGTTTCTTTTGAAAGGAGAGCAGACCCAAAACGAATTTTTTCATACATTTAATGCTCTTCATGAAAAAAATTGCAAGGTAGTGTTAACTTGTGACCGATCCCCCGATAAAATTGAGGACATCGAGGAACGATTACGGTCTCGATTCAAATGGGGTCTAGTAACCGGCATTGAACAACCAGACCTCATCACACGTATTGCGATTATCGAATCCAAAGCTAAGTCATTAAATCTGGACCTCGAAAAAGAGACTGTTGCTTTGATCGCCAATCATGCCGCTTCTAATGTTCGTGAAATCGAGGGCGTACTTACGTCCCTTACCGCCCATGTTGCAATACATCAAAGTAATATTGGCACTGAGACTGTTAATGCCGTCCTCCGCCAAAGAGGTCGTGTCACATATGGAATGCGTGATATATCAAATATCCAAGTTGCTGTTTCTGAATTAACAGGGATTCCGGTTCCACTTATGGTTAGTAGATCCCGAAAGCAAGAGGTCGTTCACGCCAGATATCTTGCTATATATCTATCACATACTATAACCAAGGACACATACTCAACCATCGGAACCCAATTTGGCGGACGAGACCATAGTACCGTGTTATACGCAATCCAGTCAATCAGTAAACGACTGAAACTTGACCCGGGACTCAAAAAAACAGTTAGTAGTTTGTTGAACCAATTAGACGCTTAATTGACGCGCTTTTTAACGGATGAGAACGGTTCAGCTTGGATAGCCATTTCCTCACGACCGCCTTGGGAATTCGCGTGACCAAAATAACCACCTGAGATCCCATCAAGCTTGTAGAGCCTGAGAGCCGTTAAACCCAACCAACCATTTTTATTTTGCAATATTCCTTCTACTAACAGAGCCGCAGAACTAATAATTTGTCGATAACGTTTCTGTACTTTACGAAAAATGACCGTTTGGATATATCCTGTTTCATCTTCAAGTGTGATAAACATAACTCCATTTGCTGTTGGTGGCCTTTGCTTCAGTATCGCCAATCCGGCGATGCGCACAAAAATTTTCTCCTCTGGTACAGTGGTAACACCACGACATGATTCTATCGTTTTTACAGAAAATTCATTTAAATATCGTCGGAAAAACGATACGGGATGAATCACAGATGTCCGCTGTGTCTCAAGATCCCAGGCCACCCTTTCTCCCAAAGATAGATCTGGAAAATCCGGAAACTCTTCCATCGAAGGAGCAGGAGTAGAAAAAAGTTTAGGCTGTTCAAATAAATGCCGGCGGTTAAACATCAACCCTATTTCCCAAATGGCTTGGCGTCTGCTCTCTGCGATACTATCTAATGCAGCCCCTTTACCTAGAGCAACGAGAGCATCACGAGAAAGAACCGTTCGTCTAAAAATATCTTCGATAGAGGAAAATTTAGACACCATGCGAGCCCAAACGATTCTTTTTGCTATATTAACGGAAACGCCGATCACCGATGTTAGGGGTTTACGAATACAAGGACCTTTATGGTCAAAAACTTCCAGTGTGTAACGTACATGCGATCTATTTATGTCCGGCGAAAGTATTCTCACATTGAGGCGCTTTGTTTCTTCCTCTAACGTTTGTAACGGATACATCCCCGGATGGTGTTGCATCACCGCAGCCATATATGCAGCCGGAAAATACAGTTTCAGCCAAACAGACTGGTATACGATCTTTGCAAAAGCTGCTGCGTGACTCCGACAAAACCCATACCCCACAAAATTGGCAACTTTATCAAAAACAATCATTGCCGTGGATCGATCTACGCCTCTATAAACCGCCCCACTTATGAAATTATTTCGCATATCGAGCAATTTTTCCTGGCTACGTCTTTTCGACATCTCCGAACGAAAATCGTCTGCTGCCGCGAGCGACATACCCGAGAAACGGTTGGCTATTTCAAGAATTTGTTCCTGAAATAGAATAATCCCATAGGTGTCTTTGAGAATAGGCTCCAAATTGGGGTGGTCGTAGGATATCGACTCTAATCCCTTCCTTCGACGAATATACGGGTGTACCATCCCACCCTGGAGCGGTCCTGGGCGAAATAATGCAATCTGGGAAATTAAATCGTTAAAACAAGTCGGTTGATGTACTGCCAAAAGGTGCATCTGACCTTGAGATTCAATTTGAAATGTGCCTATGCTTTGTCCTGACCGAAGGTATTGATAAACCTTTTCATCATCGAGAGATATACAGTCTAATGAAATATTTTTATCGTAGTGTGCATTAACCATTTCTTCTGCCTCACTTATCGAGGCAAGCATACGTAAACCCAAAACATCTAACTTGATCAAACCTAAATGATCTAAATCGTCCTTGTCGAACTGTATGACCTTGACACCATTTTTAGACACCTGTATTGGGGTAAAATGCGAAAGGGGCAAATTAGATAAAACCATCCCGCCTGAGTGTAGCCCTAAATGTCGCGGGCAATCCTGGAGTGATTCTACAGCCTTTAAAATTAATTCAAAATGCGTCCTGCATATTTTTTTCTCTAATACATCAGTAAATTCCCGGATAGAATGGGGTTCAGTGTGAGGCACGAGCTTCGTTATTTTTGAGATCTTCTCGTTCGTAAAGCCGTAGACCTTCAATACCTCGCGAAGGGCTAAACGAAGACGAAACGTCACAATCGTTCCAGTCATTGCTGTGTGTTCGATCCCAAACCTTGATTCTATCCATCCGATAATTTCCTCACGGCGTTCACTGTCAAAATCTATATCTATATCTGGAGTGCCCTTTCTACCTCTATGAAGAAATCGTTCGAATAGTAGTCCGTGTTCTATCGGGTCTACCTGTGTTATGCCTAATAAATATGCCACAATACTGTTCGCCGCTGATCCGCGACCGGCACATCGAATCCCCCAACTACGTGCTAGCCCTATCACCTCCCTGACCACTAAAAAAAAGTCGGTAATATTTAAATCAAAAATAACACAGAGCTCTTTGTTTAATTGCCGGAGGGCTGGGACCAACGTGACTTTATATTTATTCAACAATTCAGAATAACACAGGCGAGCTATATATTGATTTGCCGTAATACCCTTGGGAATCTTTGCTGGTGGTGCTACCACTTTTTCTTCAAGAATATCACAATCGCAAAGAGTAGCGATTTCCTTTGATGTAGCGATTGAAGTCTCAGGTATAACAAAACGATTTAAATCTCGTTTTAAATAGGCCTGTTGGTTTCTACTTCTTAGAGGATGCACTGAATCAACTTTGATACCCAATCTTATGCACGTTTGGAGGTCAAAACGCATGAAATCTTTAGGCGTAGCAAACCGTGAAGAATTGGTAGCTACCGTTTTAATTGAACATTTCCTTGCAATCGAGATGAGGCGATTTAGAACAATTTTTTCTTCAATATTCTCGTGATAAACCAACTCAATAAATAGATAGTCCCCGTAAATTTCTTTCAAGCAATCAATCCATTTCATCGCTTCCCGTTCTTCATTACTCTTCACGTAGCGCCATAATTTACTCTCTTGGTTACCTGTAATGCATATCACACCTTTATTAAAATTCTCATGGTTAGAGATCATAAAAGCACTAGGTCTATTCACGTGATAAATAGTCAATAGGCTACAAAGGTTTTTATAACCATTTCGGTCTTGGGCTAAAAGAATCATTGAATCTCTGTCGCTATTTAATAAGTCAGGCCCCTCAAACAATTCTGGACGCAGATCGACGCCGGTTATCGGTTTCACCCCATATTTGGCACATGCGCGTTGAAATCGGACACTGCCATACATCCCATTTACATCTGTAATCGCCATTTCTTCATGAGATATTTCAGATGCCCGTTTGGCCAATACTTCTGGGGAAGATCCGCCCCAAAGAAAACTATACCAGCTATGGGAATTGAGGTGCACGAAACCATTACTCATTTAACGGCCTAAGATCGTTGGCATCCTCCGGTACAAGTGTCGCCTGAAGGGGATTTGGAATAAAAAACTTTTGGGGGAATCGGCGGTCTAGTGTATGTCTCAAATTTTTCCACCCTGGAATGCCCCACAATTCTGCTTGCACACTTTCTAATTCTTTTAAAACGAATATTATTTTGTAACCTGTCAAACAATCTCTATACTGCAACATCGCCCTCAATAGATACATCGCAAGGTCAGTAATTTTGTTAACGTCCCGAGTTGGATTATTAAACGTTTTCACTCCCATTTCACTAGCCTTATCCCTTAAGTGCACCGCAATTGAGACAATACCCATCTTGCCTTGGTTCAAAACTATATTCGTAGCGTTAATTATTTGTTTTTCGTAGTCTAAATCTGAATAATTCGACTCCACGCTATTCTCTATCGTGATTCTGTTTGGATTCCAATTGGGTATTGATTGAGTTTGGCATTTGTCCGTCAAGAATTCAAAAAGGTGACGACCTTCTCTTCCAAATTGAGCAGTAAGATGACGAACCGTTAATCTCGATAGGACGGAAAGGTCACGAAAACCTAAAAGGTCTAATGTGGCCAAACACTCTAAACTAAAGCCGAAGTAACGCAGGTCCGTTGTCTTAAAAGTCTTCAAAAATGTGCCTTCTTTATCCGGAGGTATGACTAAGAGTTCGGCACATGCCGCCTTACGTGCCGCCAACTTACATAGGCTCTGTGTCCTAGCATAACCGGCCTTCGCTGAATATTTTTTTATGCATCTTTTAAGTTTCCGTTTATCAAAGTTTTTTATCCCGACCCATAATTCCTGACCTAATTCACCCTGGATAGAAATTTGCGGAGAAGTTTCATATAGATCATCCATCACATTCCGACAGTATGCCTGCTCAAGAGTTTTATTTCGAGGTATTAAAATGCATTCAGGATCTAGGGAAGTAATTCTTGATATCCCAAAACCTACTTGGATGCCAGAGCCGACCATTTCAGGCGACAAAGCGTATGCCCGCGACTTATCAACAACCGCCAACTTCTTTCCTGAGCATTCGCCAGCATGTGCCAACGCACTAAAATTCGGCAAGTAAAACATACCGCAGCCACGGCTCATATAAATTCACTCCAGTTAGTATAAAACTGTGGGAAATGACATACGTACGATGCTAGCCCCAACACCAAAAAAAGGTTACCCCAATCCCGAAGAATCCCCTAACACACATGAACTTACTTTGGACCATTTTTTTCATCTGAATGCACCGCAAAAGAATACCCCTGTAGAACTTGGCTCAGCGGCAAACCGAATGAGACATTTATTGAACTGGCATCCACCGGCGCACATTCAACGACAGAGTTCGCCTGGTTTGAAACAAGTTCTCTTCGACCTTTAAATGTCAATAAGTATCCGGCCGGCGCCACG
>CEUA01162680.1_pt1 | contig 14082 bp, 13 predicted proteins | sample 361541 | NCBI WGS metagenome assembly CEUA01 (sample SAMEA2623079, study PRJEB7988) | marine metagenome | isolation source: saline water (ENVO:00002010), including
CCACCTAAAAAAGTGTCACCATTTGTAGATTTAACTTCAAATACACCCTCTCCAAGTTCTAATATTGAAACATCAAATGTTCCACCACCCAAATCATAGACGGCAATTTTTTTTCCACCTTTTTTATCCAAACCATAGGCAAGAGATGCAGCTGTCGGTTCATTAATAATTCTTAAAACATCAAGACCTGCAATTTTTCCGGCATCTTTCGTTGCTTGTCTTTGAGAGTCATTAAAATAAGCTGGGACGGTAATAACAGCTTTTTTTACTTCTTGTCCTAAATATTTTTCAGCTGTTTCCTTCATTTTTTGCAACACAAAAGCAGAAATTTGCGAAGGAGAATATTTTTTTCCTCTAGACTCTAACCAAGCGTCATTATTTTCACTTTTAATTATTTTATAAGGAACTTTCGATATATCCTTTTTTACAGATTCATCTTCAAAATTTCTTCCAATTAATCTTTTTACAGCAAAAAGAGTATTTTCTGGATTTGTTACCGCTTGTCTTTTAGCAGGTTGACCAACTAATTTTTCATTATTTTCTCCAAAGGCAACAACCGAAGGAGTTGTTCTTGCCCCTTCTGCATTTTCTAAAACTTTAGGCTGAGTCCCATCCATGATTGCTACACATGAATTCGTAGTTCCTAAATCAATTCCTATAACTTTGCTCATAATTTTATTTCCTCAGGTTGGTATATGGGTGCTTTTTTTTGAACTGCAAGTTTAAAAATCAATATTTTTCTCATTTTTTTTCACTTTTTTCTTCAGATTTTTCTTGTTTTACACTCTTTTTTGAGACTCCTACCAAAGCAGGTCTAAGAAGACGGCCTTTCATCATGTAACCTTTTTGAACTTCCTGAACTATGGTTCCTGGTTCATTTTTTTCGTCTTCCACTTCTAGCATTGCCTGATGGAAATTAGGATCAAATTTTTCATTTATGCATTTAATTGATTCAATTCCATTTTTTTTAAAAATTGAAGTTAAATCTTCTTTTAATATTTTGATTCCATTTATTACTTTCCCAAAATCTTTGTTGCTCTTTATTTGTGGATCTTGTTCAAAGGAATGAATTGCCCTATCAATATTATCTAAAATAGCCAAACTTTCTAAGGCAAAATTAAAACCTCCAAATTCAATTGCTTCTTGTTTTTCCTTTTCAAATCTTCTTCTTTGATTTTCCAATTCTGCGATAGATCTTAGCAACTTATCCTCAGTATCTTTTAACTTATTACCACCATTATCCTCTTTATTTTGAGAATCTTCTTCAGAATTTTCCTGGGTTTTTTCTCCCTCTATTTTATTCTTTTCTTTGTCTAATTTGTCCATTACCATTAATATGGTATTAATTATTAAATTTTCCAGGGCTAAGTGAAAAAAATTAAAAAAATTGTTATTGGGACAAATAATGAAGGAAAATTTAAGGAAATATGCAGATTGTTGCCCAATAATATAAAAAAAATTTCTTTAAAAGATTACAAAATTAAAAGTCCTCCAGAAACTGGAAAATCTTTTCATGAAAATTCTGTTATTAAAGCCAGGTATTTTTCTAGACTTCTAAAGCTGCCTTGTCTTTCAGATGATTCAGGGCTAGAAGTTGATATTTTAGATAATCAACCAGGAATATTTTCTGCGAGATGGGGAGGAAAGAAACGAGATTTTAACTTAGCAATTAATAAAGTTTTAAATCAAATGAAAAAAAACAGCAAACAATGGAAGAAAAAAAATAAAGCTAAATTTGTTTGTTGTATTACTCTTTATTGGCCTGACAATAAATTTTTTTCTGCCAACGGTATAGTCAATGGAAAAATTATAGATCAAAAAAGAGGCAATAATGGTTTTGGATATGATCCAATATTTATTCCAAACGGATTTAAAAAAACTTTTGGAGAAATGGATTTAGAAGATAAAATGAAAGTAGATCATCGGCATGAGGCATTTAAAATTTTAAATAGTATTTATTTTAATCAATTTTATTAAATTTTTTATCTTTTATTTGATATAATTTTAAATTTTGATAATTAATATTTTCATTGATTATAAAATTACCCTGCATGCCTGAAAATTCTATATTGTTAAAATCTTTTATTTTAAAGTTTTTATTTTTATTCCATATATAATTAACTATACCGACTGCGTCGTAAGCCAAAACCGAGAGATTATTGGCTGGGCTATTATATTGATTAAAATATTTTTTTCTTAAGGTGTCGAATTTTTCCATATCTATAGAAGGGAATAATAATTTTTCTGAAGATCTTTCAGTAAATAAATTTTCATTAAACCATTGGTTTGCAGATATAAAAGTAGCATTTTCATGAGTTACATCAACAAATAAAAAAGAATTTAAAATACTTTTTAATCTTTCTCCAAAATCAATGATGACAACAGAATCAAAGTTTATTTTTCCAAGCGTGTCTTTTAATAGCAATCTCTTCAACTCATTTTGATCCTCTATCTTTTCAGAATTTTCTATTTTTTTAATTCTGGCTTCTAAGTTTATTTTTCTTTGTTTATAATTTGTTATTTTTTCTATTTGGCTAGTAATTTTTTTGGGGTCTGTTTCATAATTTATAGTTTTAAAATAGCTATATTTTTTTATTTCATTCGAATTTTCTATAAAGTCTAAAAAATGATTATCCGGATACAAAAGTATTGTTTTTTTATATTCATTTTCTTTTAAGTATGAATTAATTTTACGCATTTGTGAGTCTATATTCACACCTAAATTTATTACGTTTTTTGAATATTTTTTTGAGCTATTTGTTAGTGAGAGAAAAATTATTTCTTCATGTTTTTCAAGATTTTCTAAATCTTGATACAAAATTGGTCCAATTACAATTTTGACTCCAACATTTTTTAAATGAGTTAATGCGGCATTTTTTTTCTCCAAAGTATTTCCAATATTCACTGGGTATATTTTAAGATTTTTAGAATCAATGTCTTGTAGAGCAAGCTTTACTGAATTTAGTACAACTTTTCCTATTTTTTTTTCTGCTCCTTTCAAGGGAACCAATACACCAACTTTTAATATATTTTCTTCTTGTGATGCAGCTTCTTGAGTAAAGGCTCTATTAATATTTAATGTAAAGAGAAAATAAGTTAATATAATTATTGTAAAAGTTTTTTTCATTTAAAATATAGAAATATAATATTACATAATGCATATTTCGGAAAAAAAAAGCAAAATAAAATCAAATATAAAGTACAATCCTGGCCTTTATGTGGTTTCCACTCCAATTGGCAATTTAGAAGATATTACTTTTCGAGCTTTAGAAGTTTTTAAAAATTCAGACCTCATATTTTGCGAAGACATCAGAAGATCTCTTAAATTAATGAATTACTATAATATTAAAAAAAAATTATTTGCCTATCATAAATTTAATGAAAAAAAATTAACTCATAAAATCTTAGATGAAATAAAAATGGGAAAAGTAATATCTCTAATTTCTGATGCAGGGACTCCATGTATTTCAGATCCAGGTAGAGAGGTGATTCACGAGTGTTTAAAATCTGGAATAAAGGTTTATCCTATTCCGGGACCTTCTTCAGTTACTTCAGCGTTAAGTGTGAGTGGAATGGACGGAAAGTTTTTCTTTTATGGTTTCTTACCTCAGAAAAATAAGGAAATTGAAAGAGATTTAAGTAATTTGAAAAACATTAATGCTTCTATAATATTTTTTGTTTCTCCTCAAAAGATAAAGAGTTTTGTAAGTTTAATTAAAAAATATTTTTCCAATCAAGAAATATTTATTGCTAGAGAAATGACAAAAGTACATGAAGATTATATTAGAACAAATATTTTGAATTTAAACGAATCAGATATTTTGGATAAAGGAGAAATAACAGTTATTTTATCAAACTTTCAAAAAGAGAAGCGCGATAGCAACAAAATAAATGAACAACTAATAGAAAAAATTAAGTTTTTATTAACAAAATTTAGTAGCAAAGATGTTGCTGATTATATATCAAAAGATAAAGGTGTTTCTAAAAATGAAGTTTATAAAATATGTTTAAATTTAAAAAAGTAAGTTTACTATTTCTTTTATTATTATTAATTTTTCTAAATAATTGTGTGGGCAGCTCTACCGTAGGAGTGTTCGGCTCTGGGGTGAGCGTTGCTTTGGATCCAAGGACACTTGGTACTCAAATAGATGATTCAATTATGCAAAAAAATTTAAGCACTAGACTGACCTTATTAGACAAAAAATATTTATTAAAAATATCCGTCAAAGTTTTGGATGGACGAATTTTTTTAAAAGGCAACGTGGATGAACCAGAAGAAAAACTTAAAATTACAAAAATGGCATGGGAGATAAAAGGAACTAGATCAGTACATAATAATATACAGATAGGAAAAAAATTTTCCTTTAAAAATACCGCAAAAGATATTTTGATAACATCTCAATTAAGGGCCGCATTAATCACAAATAAAAAAACTAAATCTCCTAATTTTAATATCGATACCGTGAACCAAAAGGTTTACGTTTTTGGAATTGCGCATGATGAAGAAGAGAGACGAGAAGTAGTTAATGAAGCAAAAGGTATACTTTATGTCAAAGACGTTATAGTAAGTATTCTCCTTATTGAAGATTTAAGCAGATCTAAGGACTAATTTTTTTTATAATCAATCACCTCAGCCGAATACGCAGCTACTGATGCCAAGTTTATTATATCACTAGTAGATGATCTTAACGGGGCAATTTCGATAGGTTGTCCAAGGCCTACTAATAACGGACCAATAACTTTAGCTTCACCAAAACTTTTCATCATTTTAAAAGAAATTGCCGCACTATGCTGTCCAGGCATTATCAAAATATTTGCATTACCAACTATTTCTGAAAATGGATAAAGTTCTTTATATTCTTCACTTAAAGCCACATCTGGCTGCATATCGCCGTCAAATTTAAAATCAACATTTTTTTGTTTTAGTATCTCAACAGCATCTCTTATATGTTTTGTCCTTTTTGTTATTGGTTGGCCAAAGGTGGAATGAGATAAAAAAGCAACCTTAGGGTCAAATCCAAACAACCTTACTACCCTTGCTGATGATATAGCTATTTCGCTAAGTTCTTCTGCACTCGGATATTCATTTACAGTAGTGTCTCCAACAAATACAGTTTTTCCTTTATTTACTATCATATTTAAACCAAACATAATTTCTCCTGGTCTAGGATTAATAACCTTCGTTATTTTTTCTAAAGAACTCGAATATCGTCTTGTATTACCTGTAACCATGGCATCCGCATCTCCACATGAAACCATACACGCTCCCCAGATTACCCTATCGTTTCTAACCATTTTATCACAATCTCTTTCGAGAAGACCATGTTCGCGCTGCAGTTTTTTAAATAAAAAATTTACATATTTATCTCTTTTTTCTTTATCATTCGAATTGGTTACTTCTATATCAAAATTTTCATCTAGGCCTATTTCTTTTAATCTTTCTTTTAAGGTTTCTTTTTTTGCTACTAAGATAGGGATACCAAGTCCCCCATTTTTAAAAGCAATGGCAGCTTTTAAAGTATTTTCATCTTCTCCTTCTGCAAAGACAACACGTTTTTGAGTTTTTTTAATTTGGCTATTAATACCTTGCATAATGGTTACAGAAGGATCTAATCTTTGTTTTAGTTGATCTTTATAAGTTTCAATATCCTTAATCGATTTTCTTGCCACGCCACTTTTTATTGCTGCTTTAGCAACTGCAACAGGGATTACGCTAATTAATCTTGGATCAAAAGTTGAAGGAATAATATAGTCTTTACCATAATGTGGCCTGTCTCCTCCCATGGCAGCAACTACTTCATCGGGCACATCTTCTCTAGCAAGTTCAGCAATAGCGTGTGCGGCCGCAACCTTCATTTCCTCATTAATTGTTTTTGCTCTTACATCTAAGGCACCCCTAAAAATATAAGGGAATCCAATTAGATTATTTACTTGGTTTGGATAATCAGATCTTCCCGTAGCAATAATAGCATCGTCTCTTACTTCTTTAACATCTTCAGGTTTAATTTCTGGATCTGGATTTGCGCAGGCAAAAATTATTGGATTTTTAGCCATTTTTTTTACCATATCTTTGGTCAGGACATTTTTTCCTGACAATCCTAAAAAAACATCAGCTCCATCAATAACTTGTTCAAGAGTTCTTAGTTTTGTATTTACGGCATGGGCTGATTTCCACTGATCAAGATTATCTCGTCCTCTATATATTACCCCTTTGCTATCCAACATGATTACATTCTTGCTTGGCAAACCATTGTTTTTAAAAAGATTAGTACAAGCAATTGCCGCAGCTCCAGCTCCACTTACAACGACCTTAATATTTTTTATAGACTTTCCAGATATGTCCAATGCATTAATTAAAGCTGCCAAGGTGATAATGGCTGTTCCGTGTTGATCGTCATGAAAAATAGGTATATCTAAAGATTTTTTTAATTTTTCTTCAATTATAAAACAGTCAGGCGCAGCGATATCTTCTAAGTTAATTCCCCCAAAGCTTTTTCCAAATTTTGTTATGCTGTTTATAATTTCATTAGGGTCAGAGGAATCTATTTCTAAATCTATAGCATTTATATCTGCAAAACGTTTAAACAATACCGCTTTACCTTCCATAACTGGTTTTGATGCTAAGGCACCTAGATTACCAAGCCCAAGTATTGCCGAGCCATTACTGATTACGGCTACGAGATTTCCTTTTGTTGTGTAGTCATAAGCAGCGTCCGGATTTTTAGCTATTACTTTTACTGGAGCTGCTACTCCAGGAGAGTATGCTAAAGCAAGATCTCTTTTTGTTGTCATTGGTTTTGAAGAAATGATTTCAATTTTTCCAGATTTTCCAGTATTGTGAAAATCCAAGGCTTCCTGATCTGTGTATTTATCGATTTTTGACTTTTTCTTCATTTTAAAACCAAGTATCTTACAATTGTCACAAAATTAAGGCTTATGTGTCAAGATGAACTTAATAGCATCAACCTCAACATTTAGTTTTTTTACTCTAATTAGTAGAGTGTTAGGGTATTGCAGAGACATACTTATTGCAATTTTTCTTGGGACCAGCATATACGCTGATGCTTTCTTTGTTGCTTTTAGAATTCCCAATACTTTCAGAAGGCTTCTTTCTGAAGGTACTTTTAATGCAGCATTCGTACCAAGCTATGCTGGACTTATAGCAAAAAATAAATTGCTTGCACAAAGTTTTGCAAAAAATGTTTTTAATTTTCTTTTTGTTGGGCTTTTAATAATTATTTTAGTTGCAGAAATTTTTATGCATCAAATTGTATTTGTTATAGCACCAGGTTTTAGTGATAATTTAGAACTTGTTAATTTAACCACTAAATTATGTAGAATTACTTTTCCATTCTTATTTTTTGTGTGCTTAGCATCTTTTTTTTCTGCAATTTTGAATACTCATAATAAATTTGGTTTTGCTGCTGCAATACCTATTATTTTAAATGTTATTCTAATATCTTCATTGTTAATTTCAAAATATATAGATTTACCAGAGGTTGAGATTTTATCTTACGCTGTAACTTTTGCAGGGCTGGTTCAATTTATATCTTTAATTTTTTATACAAAAAAATATTTTAAATTTTCAATAGAATTCAAGTTATATATCAATAAAAAATTAAAATTTTTTTTCAAAAAATTGTTACCAAGTGTTTTGTCATCTGGCGTTGTACAAATTAATATATTAATTGGAACCATTATTGCATCATTTCAGTCAGGTGCAGTTTCATACTTATATTATGCAGATAGGCTTTATCAAATTACTCTTGCAGTGGCAGGAATTGCTGTAGGCACTGTAATTTTACCAGAACTGTCAAAAAAAATTAAACTTAATAATTATAAATTGGCTCAAGATTTACAAAGTAGGTCTATAAATTTATGCTTGTTTATTTCATTGCCTGCAGCGGCAGGTTTGTATGTAGCATCGTACGATATTGTCAATGCATTATTTGGATATGGATCCTTTACCGAGGCAAGTGTAAAAAATACTTCTGCTGCTCTTAAATTTTTTGCTATAGGCATACCAGCATTTGCACTTCTAAAAATTTTTTCAAGTTTTTATTTTGCACGAAATAATACTCAAACACCATTTCATCTTTCGGTTGTTGTTGTTGTAATTAATCTTGCTTTAAGCATTTATTTGTTTCGTATAATCGGTTTTATTGCAATTCCAATTGCTACAACTATATCAACCTGGATTATAGTTTTTGCTTATATTTTTAAATTTGTAGAAAAAGATATTCACAAATTTGATAACATTTTTTTCCGAAAAATAATTAAAATGTTTCTGTCAAGTGCATTAATGGCTATTTTTTTAATTTATATGATTTCATTTTTAGCGGATAAATTAATTTATGATAGTTCATTAAAAATATTATATTTATTTTTGATCGTTGGATTGTCTATTGTGGTATACTTTCTAATATCCGTTTTAATTGGATCTATAAAGTTTGGTAGGAAAAAAAGTATTATTATATGATAAAAAAAAGAGTATTTTCTGGTGTTCAACCAACTGGTAATTTGCATTTAGGAAATTATTTAGGAGCAATAAAAAACTTTGTAAATTTACAAGGAAAATTTGAGTGTATTTATTGTGTTGTAGATTTACACGCAATTACAGTTTGGCAAAATCCAGTTGAACTTAAAAAAAATATTTTAGAAACAGTTGCAACTTTTATAGCCTCAGGATTGGATGTTAAAAAAAATATTTTATTTAATCAGGCTAGTGTTTCGGCTCACTCAGAGCTTGCTTGGATATTTAATTGTGTTTCCAGGCTGGGTTGGTTAAATCGCATGACACAGTTTAAAGAAAAGGCTGGCTCTCAGAAAGAAAGAGCAAGTGTTGGGCTTTATGTGTACCCAACTTTAATGTCTTCCGACATTTTAATTTATAGAGCCACACACGTTCCCGTGGGGGAAGATCAAAAGCAGCATTTGGAATTATGCAGAGATATTGCACAGAAATTTAACAATGATTTTAATACAAAATTTTTTCCTTTAACTGAGCCTTTAATACCAGATGCCGAATCTAGAATTATGAGTTTGAGAGACGGAAAAAAGAAGATGAGCAAATCTGATGAATCAGATTTTAGTAGGATAAATTTAACAGATGATCCAGATTTAATAAGTCAAAAAATAAAAAAAGCTAAAACAGATAGCGCTCCAATACCCAAAAATCTTAAAGAACTTGATAAAAGACCTGAAGCTCTTAACCTTATCCAAATTTATTCAAGCATTAATAAATTAGATATAGAAAAAGTTTTAAATGAATTTGGTGGAAAAAATTTTTCAGAATTTAAGAACAAACTTGCAGATTCTCTAATCGAATCAATTTGTCCCATTGGTAAAAAAATTAAAGAGTATTTGAATGATTCACAATATCTCGAAAAAGTTTTAATTGATGGAAGTCAAAAAGCTAGTGAAATTGCAACCAAGAATTTAGAGGAAATTTACGATATTGTTGGCTTAAAAAAGTTCACTTGAAATTCAGTATTTAACTTGTATAACATTTATAAATGCTAGTAGAGACAATAGAAACTCCAAATCCCAACTCGTTAAAATTTATTCCCAATATGACTGTTTCTGAAATAGGGCCAGTAGAAGTATTTAAAGATAAAGAGGATAAAAAAATACCTCTAGCAAGCAACATCTTGTCAATCGAGGGAGTTACTTCAATTTTTTTTGGTGATGATTTTATAAGTGTTAATAAAAAAACACCGATCAAATGGGACGATTTAAAGCCTGGCATAATATCAGAGATAAATGATTTTTATAGCAAGGGAAACAAAGTAGTTTTGAAAAAAAAATTAGAGAAAAATAAAAATCAAGAAGAAGAAAGTGAAGTCGTTACAAAAATTAAAGAAGTGCTCGAAAGCAAAATTAGACCTGCTGTAGCAAGGGATGGCGGTGATATTAAATTTAAATCTTTTAATGAGGGTGTAGTTACTGTTGAATTACAAGGAAGCTGTTCTGGATGTCCCAGTTCCACCATCACTTTGAAAAGAGGAGTTGAAAATATGTTAAAACATTATGTTGCAGAAGTTAACTCCGTAGAGTCAATATAAAAATGAGCAGAAAAGAAGAAAAAAAAATATTTTCATCATATAGAAGTCAACTTATATATTTAGCTAAGCTATATGGTGTTGTAGAAATTAAAAGTTATGCAAGGAGCAGCAAAAGACTAACTACATCTCAATTAGAATTACTATTAATAAAAAATAAAATTAAACTTCCAGAAAATAGATCTAATTCAAAGGTTATAGCGAGACAAGAATTAAAGGAAAAAACAATAACCAATATTTATCTTTCAATTTGTTTTTTATTTTTTATTGCAGCATTAATTGGAAGTAGACCTTATATCAAGAGTATTACTAATGAAGTTAAATTTACCCACATAACTGGAGAGTATTCGCAACCTACAGTTAAAAAAGAACTAAAAAAAGAAAAGAAACAAAAAGAGGCAGCTCTACCGAAAGAAGAAAAAACAGAAGAAAATTTAGAGGAAAACACAGTTAGCCTCAATTCAGAAACAACTATTAATTTATTTACAGATTTAGAATATACTCTCGAAAGAGTAAGAAATGGTCAACAGGTTAAACCCATATATTTTACTAAATTACCAAAAGATCTAAAAGCGCTTGGAGATACTAGAAAAAAGAAAGAAGTTTTTATCCAGATTGTTCTGCCTTTAATCTTAGCTGAAAATGAAAAAATTATAGAAGATAGAGAGAAACTTTTTAAAATATTAGAAAAAAGTTTTAACTCAATTGGTGAGCGCGTCTGGTTAAAAAGACGATTTAAAGAATATAAAATTGATGATTCCGATTTAGCAGAACTAAAAACTAGAATGGATATAATACCAGTTTCATTAGCTATTGCCCAAGCAGCCATAGAAAGTGGTTGGGGCACGTCCAGGTTTGCATTGGAAGGTAATGCTTTATTTGGTCAGTGGACATGGGGAAAGAAAGGTATTGAACCTAAAGACAAAGATGCTAACAAAAAATTTAAGATCTTAAATTTTCAAATTTTAAGAGCTTCAGTGAGGGCATATAAAAATAATCTTAATACTAATAACGGCTATAGAGAATTTAGAGAGGCTAGAGCATTACTTCGACAAAACGATGAAAAAATTACTGGTTTAAAACTAGCGAAACACCTTTTTAGATATGCAGCAACAGGCAGAGAATATACATTAAGTCTTGAAAAATCTATTAAGATGAATTCTTTGAATGATTTTGATGAAGCTAAATTGTTGGCTCCCAAGAGCGTTAAGGGAGTTAATTTATAAAATTTAATTTTCTTCCAACACATATTGAATACCGAGCCATCTCCATTTTCCATTTTTATCCATTAAAGAACAATTAATTCTCCCTCTCTCAGTTGTAAACTTTCCTCTTAATTTAATATTAATTTCATTATCATTTACAAAATTAATATTAGATTTTTCCCATTTATCTTCTTCGTTTGAATAACAACTCATATTTTTAATATTTATTAAATTTTTGAAAAAAGTTATTTTAACATCCGGAGGGTTTTGATTTGCGGTTAGATATTTATTTTCTGGAATAATTTTTTCATAGGGAAATGGGAGAAAATTTATAATAGATTTAAATCTACTAATATCACCGTATTTTTCATTGATTGGAAAACGAGGTAGTTCATAATTATTGGAACTAAAATTAATTACACCAGAATGTTGACCGAAAGCGTATTTAAATCCGAAATTTTGTATTATTTTTATTAAATCAATATCATACTCTCCAAATGGATAGGAAAAAATATCTGGTTCTATATTCAAATTTTTTTTCAAAATTTGTATTGACATTTTTATATCATCAACTATTTCATTTTTTTTCATATTAAGGAGATATTCGTGCGAATGGCTATGATTGCCAATTTTTGCAAATTTAAATTCAGAAATTTCTTTAAGTTGTTTCCAATCCATGTATCCCCGCGATCCAACATTTTCGGTATTGATAAATAAAATGAATGGAATTTTATTTTCTTTAAAAATTGGCCAAGCATTTTCATAAAATGAAAGAAATCCATCATCAATTGTGAGCAAGATTGATTTTTCTGAAAAAGATTTTTGATCCATTATATTTTTAAATTCATCAAAGCTAATAATTTTTAGACCACTTTTTGTTATTTCTTCAACATGCTTTTTAAAAACGTCTAATTTTATATTTGTGGAAGGATATTTTTGTTCATTGAATCGATGGTACATTAAAGCTAATATTCCAAAGTCTTTTTGTAATTTAATATCTGAAAGAGATTTTGAAGAAAGTATAAAAATTGATAAAAGCAATATTATGAGTTTTTTAATCATAGATCTAAGTACACAACCTGGAAATTTAATTCTTAAAATTAAAAATAATTTATTTTATAAAGTTTTGCAAAAGGATAATCATTCCAATGATATTTTGATGCTTGAAATACTAAGTTTGTTTAAAAAAAATAAAAGAAAAATCGATAATATTTCAAAAATATTTGTAAATCTGGGTCCTGGAAGTTTTTCAGGAATACGAGGCTCCATAGCCACTAGTCAAGGAATAAGCTTGGCATCAAAAATTCATGTATTTGGATATAGTTCTTTTCAACTTTTACGTTCTAGTTTTTGTGAAAAAATTAAACCTTGTGGTTTTTTAATTAAAATAAATAATAACTACTTGTTTCAATCTGATGAAAAAGTCAATAAATTTGGAATAGTAAAAAAACTTTCGAGAGATATGATAATAAATATTTTAAAAAAAAATATTATTGTAAGTTCCTTTAACTATTCACAAAATACCGATCCTGAAATATTGCAGTCTAAAAATTTCAAGCTGATCAAGGTTAATTATAATAAACTTGAACTATTATATAATAATAATTTGTTGCAAAAAAAATTTATTAAGCCATTATATGTTTAAAAATGAAAGATACTTTAGAAGAACTTTGTAAAAAAAAAGGGGTTAGGTTAACGGAGCAAAGAAAAGTCATAGCCCAAGTTATGGCTTCATCTTCCGATCATCCTGATGTGGATGAGCTTCATAAAAGAATTAACAAGTTAGATTCAAAAATTAGTATCGCCACGGTATACAGAACAGTTAAATTATTTGAAGAAGCGGGCGTTGTCTCTAAGCATGATTTTAAAGGAGGAAAAGCTCGATATGAAAAAGCTCCAGAGGAACATCATGACCATTTAATTGATATAAATAGTGGAGAAATTATCGAATTTGTCGATGAAGATATTGAACTTTTGCAAAAAAAAGTTGCTGACAAACTTGGATACACACTTGTTGATCATAGATTAGAATTATACGGAACAAAAAAAATAAACAAATCTTGAAACAAACAATAATTTCTTATTTTTTCTTAATATTTTAGAGGGCAATGTTGAATATATTTAAAATTTTAATACTATTTTTAGGGTTATCCTATTTAATTGTCTTGGTTGGTCTTTATGCTTTTCAAAGAAACTTGTTGTACGAACCGAGTGAAAATAATTATTTAGACGGAGAAACCTTATCTGCAGATATACAAGAGGTATATATTTCAACATCAGAGAATTATTCCCTTAAAGGCTGGTATCATTTTAAAAATAAAAATTATAAAACTTTATTGTTTTTTCATGGAAATGCTGGAGTTTTAGGAAATAGAATTCACAAATTAAATAAATTAAAAGATTTGAATATAAATTTCTTAATTTTTGCTTGGAGAGGTTTTAGTGGGAATTCTGGATCTCCCAGTGAACAAGGTTTATATGATGATGCCAATAGCGCAGTTAAGTGGTTAAATCGAGAAGGCATAAAAGATGAAGAGATCGTTTTATATGGAGAATCTTTAGGTTCCGCAGTGGCTGTTGAAATTGCTCAACATCAAAGTTTTGCTGGAATTATTTTAGAGTCCCCATTTACTTCAATGATAGATGTTGGAAGACATTATTATCCATATGTTCCAGTTAAACTAATTTTAAAAGATAAATTTGAGACTGAGAAAAAAATAAAAAACATAAATTTTCCATTATTAGTTATGCATGGAAAATTAGACCAGGTTGTGCCATTTGTTATGGGAAAAAGAATATTTGATTTAGGTAATCAA
>CEUA01234064.1_pt1 | contig 14046 bp, 12 predicted proteins | sample 361541 | NCBI WGS metagenome assembly CEUA01 (sample SAMEA2623079, study PRJEB7988) | marine metagenome | isolation source: saline water (ENVO:00002010), including
TATGAATAAATATAAAATAATTATATATTTTGTTTTGTAATGAAAAACAATATTGCACATATTATTACGTTAACGAGTTTATGTATTTCAATATTTTCTATCATACAAAGTTGTTATTTTAATTTTAGAATAGGAGCATATCTAATTTTAATGTCACTAATTCTAGACGGTATAGATGGTACAATTGCAAGATATCTAAATACTGCATCAAATTTTGGCCAACAACTCGATAGCTTAAGTGATATGATTGCGTTTGGATTAGCCCCTGCTATCTTATTATATAATTTTATTGGACATGAGCTTAATAATCCTACATTATCATACCTGACACTCTTGATTCCTGTCTGTTCCGCATTAAGATTAGCTAATTATAATAGTCATCCAGTTTCTGATACTTTTCATGGACTCACTACACCCGTAAGTGCTCTTATGTTTGTTTCTATACCTTTAATTAATGAATACGAGCACAATGTCTTTATTTTAAATATGATTATTAATGAATCAGTAATTGCGGCCATAATAGTTATAATCTCAATCCTGCTAATTAGTCCATTAGAAACATTTAATTTAAGAATTGATTCAATCAAGTATAATAAAAGAAAATTATTTTTTATTTTTATTTCAATCTGTGTCTTATATTTATTTAATTTCACAGGATTACCATTAATAATTTTAATTTACATTCTTTTAAGTAAAAAGAAACTAATAACATAAAAACCAAAAATGAAATTTTCTGTTAAAATAAATATAATGCCACAAGATGCGCTACTAGATCCCCAAGGAAAAACAGTTGAAAATAACACAACTAAACTGGGCATTGACAACATCTCTAATATAAGAATAGGGAAACATATTACTTTTCATGTAGAAAGTGAAAGTTTAAATGAAGCAAAACAAACTGTCGAAAATATTTGTCATAAATTGCTAGCAAATCAAATAACTGAACAATATGCTTATGAAGTTTCTAAAGCGAATAATTAAAACTTGAAATTGTGACCTAAATATAATTTTCTCACTTCAGCATCATTAACCAACTCACTAGTTTTTCCATATTTTAAGATTTTTCCATCATAAAGCAAATATGCTCTATCTGTTATTGATAATGTTTCTCTTACATTATGATCTGTAATTAACACACCTATATTTCTATCTTTCAACTGCTTTACCATATGTTGAATATCTTGAATAGCGATTGGATCCACCCCCGCAAAAGGCTCATCCAATAAAATAAACTGAGGGTCCATAGAAATGGATCTAGCAATTTCTAACCGCCTTCTCTCACCACCAGATAACAAATCTGCTCTTGTATATCTAATTTTTAATAACCCGAAATCGTTTAACACTTCTTCAAGGCGATGATCTCTGTTTTTTTTATCTAATCCCAACGTTTCTAAAACTGTTAATAAATTATCCTGAACTGTCATTTTAGTAAACACAGAAGGTTGCTGAGGAAGATAACTTAATCCTCTTCTGGCTCGCATATGCATTGGTTGATTAGAAATGTCAATTTGATCAATTAATACACTGCCTTCAAAAGAGCGAATGAGACCAACCAACATATAAAAAGTTGTTGTTTTACCGGCACCATTTGGCCCCAATAAACCTACAATCTCCCCTGTTTTTAAAGACAAGGAAATATCATTCACAACATATCTGTGACCATATTTTTTTTTTAAATTATTAGCTATTAATTTCATTTTTTGATGATGTTAACATAGCAACTAAAATTGAAAACTCATATAATACAAATATTGGCAAACCTATCAAAATTTGACTAAAAATATCAGGTGGTGTTAAGATAGATGCAATTAATAAAATAATAACGAAAGCATGTCTTCTGTATTGTTTTAATTGGCTTGAATTAATAAAGTTAAATCTAGTAAGAAAATATATCAGTAAAGGCAATTGAAACAAAAATCCAGTGGTTAATACTAAAGTCATGACAGTTTTGATAAACGATATAAAATGTATATTATTTGCTATAACACCACTAATTGTATAGGAGCTTAAAAAATTAATTGAAAAAGGAACAATAACAAAATATCCAAATAATATTCCCATTAAAAATAAAATAGAGGAGAATAAAAAAATTAAAACCGATATTTTTTTCTCATTTTTATATAATGCAGGTGAAACAAAAGACCATATCTCAAACAAGATATAAGGAAACACTATAATTAAACCGGTTGTAAATGATACTAATAAATGCATTGTGAACTGACCTGCCATCTCAACATTCATTAATATGAATGGCATATCTTGAATGCATAATTTTTTTGATATATTACATAAAAATACATATGTAGGGAAATCGTTGTTTTTACAGGCAAAAATAATCCGATCAAAAAGAAACGATTTATTTAAAAATGTAAAGATCGATCCTAAAATAACAGCGACGACAGATCTAACTAAATGCCAACGCAAATCCTCCAAGTGAGAAAAAAATGGCCGCTTTTCTTGATGCTCAATCATAATTAAAAAATATTGTTCTTTACAATATCATGTAAATGAATAATGCCAAAATACTTATTATTAGATGTGACTAATAATTGCGTAATACTATGCCTCTTCATAATACTAAACGCATCATAAGCTAAAGCAGAATGCTCAATTTGTTTCGGATTAGAAGTCATTAATTCAAATGCTGTTTTTGTACTTAATTCTTGCTTTTTTTGTAACATTCTTCTAAGATCTCCATCTGTAATTATACCAATAATTTCTTCATTCTGAATCACAGCTGTAGCGCCTAACCTTTTTGAAGATATTTCTATAATAATTTTATCTAATTGATCCTCTGCATGTACACTTGGCTTATTATTAAAGTCGCATAAATCATGCACAGTCAATGTTAATTTTTTCCCTAACATACCACCTGGATGAAATTTTAAAAAATCTGATTGTTTGAAATCTTTTAAATTCAACAAACTAACAGCTAATGCATCACCCATCACTAATTGTGTTGTAGTGCTTGTAGTGGGTGCTAAATTATTAGGACAAGATTCTCTAACAATAGAAACATCTAGTATATAATCTGCTTGCTCAGCTAAATATGAATCCATATTACCTGTCATAGCAATAATTTTAAGGCCCCTGGTTTTAAGCAATGGTATAATTTTTTTTAATTCTTCTGTATTACCACTTTTAGAAATAAAAAGGATAATATCCTGAGAATCAATGTTACCCAAGTCTCCATGTAGCGCATCGCTAGCATGTATAAATGAAGCTAATGTCCCTGTAGAATTTAAAGTGGCTGCAATCTTTCTTCCTATGATACCACTTTTCCCTAAACCAATAATCACTAACCGACCAGAATGGTTCGCAATTAATTCAACAATATTTTTAAAACTATGATTGATTCTATCTTTTAATGTGTGTAAAGAATCGATCTGTTCCCTAATTAATATTTTTGCTGTTTGAATTATATCAATATCCTTTCCCATATCTAAAAAAAAATAATTAACTTAATGTAGGTAAAATTAACTGATTTTTGGCAAAAAATATCATTTAGAAAATGGAAAACATCCATAATAAAATCAATATCTGTTTAAAAAATTTTTTTGGATTTAATAAATTTAAAGGGAATCAAGAAGAAGCAATTAGATCTATAATAAATGGGAATAATACATTTGTAATAATGCCTACTGGTGGTGGCAAATCATTATGCTATCAATTACCAGCAATACTACTTGATGGTGTAGCAATAATTATTTCTCCACTAATTGCTCTAATGAAAAATCAGGTAGATTCAATTCGAAGTTATGCTGAAGACGACAATATCGCCCATTTTTTAAATTCAACTTTATCAAAATCTGAAAAAGACAATGTTAAAAACTGTGTTTTAAATGGGAAAACTAAACTTTTGTTTTTAGCACCAGAAACAATAAATCAAAAAACTAATTTGGATTTTTTAGCTAAATGTACAATCTCTTTTTTTGCTATTGATGAAGCACATTGTATTTCAGAATGGGGACATGACTTTAGACCAGAGTATAGAAAATTAAAAACAACCATTAAGAAAATTAATGAAAAACCTATTATTGCTCTAACTGCAACTGCAACAGAAAAGGTAAAGAAAGATATTGTTAATAACTTGGGAATGGAAGATGGTCAATTATTCATCTCTTCTTTTAACAGACCTAATCTTTATTATGAAATACGAGAGAAAGTGAATGTTGATAGAGATCTAGTTAAATTTGTCAAAAAAAATGAAAACAAATCTGGAATCATATATTGTTTAGCAAGAAAAAAATCGGAAGAGATTTCAGAAATATTAAATTTAAATAATATTAAGAGCCTCCCTTATCATGCTGGATTAGAACAAAAAGTTCGTGTTGAAACACAAGATGCATTTTTAATGGAAGAAGTAAATGTCATAGTAGCAACTATTGCATTTGGAATGGGAATTGACAAACCTGATGTTAGATATGTAATCCATTATAATCTACCTAAAAGCTTGGAAAACTATTATCAAGAAACAGGAAGATGCGGTAGAGATGGCGGAGAAGGTCAGTGTATTTTGTTCTATAAAAAAGAAGATGTTGAGAAGTTTCAAAGCTTTAATTCTAAAAAAACTCCAATAGAAAAATCAATTGGAAAAAAACTCTTGGAAGAGATGGTTTCATACGTTGAAACTCAAGATTGTAGAAGAAAAAAAATACTGCGATATTTTGGGGAAAATTATGAAAAGAATACATGTAAAGAACAATGTGACAATTGTAAGAATCCAAAAACATATACAAATTATCAAAATGAATTAAAAAATATATTAGAATTAATTTTAGAAGTAAATGGCCATTTTAACATGAATCAATTAATTTCAATCTTACAAGGAAATAATAATAATGTTGGCCATATTACATTATCAGAATTATCGAATTTTAATAAATTAAATACAATGCATAAATCTGATATACAATTATTGATTGAAAAAGGGGTGTCAGAGAAATTGATTGAAAAAAACATGGAAAATGGAAAACTTAAAATTAGTGAGCTTGGAAAATTGTTTTTAGATAAACCATTACCTTTTTTAATGATAAAAAATCAAGCTAAAACAAAAGCCCCATCCCTATCCTTATCTGACAATATGCTACTTGAAATTCTTACACAAGTTAGAAAGGACCTTGCATCTAAAAAAAATGTTCCTCCTTTTATAATTTTTCAGGATCCATCATTAGAGGAAATGGCAAAAAAATACCCCATAAATAATGAAGAGTTAAAAAATATAATTGGCGTTGGAGCAGGAAAAATTAAGAAATATGGTCAGCCCTTTACAAATGCAATAAAAGAATATGTTGAAGAAAATAATATAAAAAAAAACGAGGGCTATATTATAAAGTCAAAGCCTAAGAAAAATGATTTAAAAATTTTTATTATTCAAAGTTCTGATAGGAAGATGCCATTTGATGATATTATAAATCAAAAAAATATAAGTATGGAAAATCTAATAACCGAGATAGAAAGTATTGTGAACTCAGGCACAAAGATTAATATAGATTACCACATAAACGATATATTAGATCAAGTTCAACAAAATGAAATTAAAGATTATTATCTTAAGGAAGCACTCAGTGATTCAATAGAAGATGCTAAAAATTACTTTGATCAGGAATATGCAGATGATGAGATTAGATTAATGAAAATTAAAATTTTTTCAGATTTAGCAAATTAGCAATTGCTAAATAACTCATTAAACCAACACCTGTTTCTATACTTTTTTCATCAATATTAAAATACGGGCTATGTACTAAATGAGTGATCTTCTTTTTAATATTACCAACACCCAATCTAAAAAAACAAGCTGGACGCGCTTGTGAAAAATAAGAAAAATCCTCTGATGCCATTCTAAGATCTAATTCCCTAACAGAATTACTATCTAAAAAATACTCGCTGATATTTTGACATTGCTTTGTTAATCCAGGGTTATTATATAATATCGGATATCCTTTTTTTATATTTAAAACACAAGATGCCCCTGCATCTTTATTAATACTATGTGCTGTCTCTATTAATAATTGATGTAATCTGATTCTAAAATCTTCATCCAAAGTTCGCATAGTTCCCTGTAAAGAAGCTGTATCAGGAATAACGTTAGAAGCGCCATGTGCATGAAAATCACCAAATTCTAACACATATTTTTCCCCAGATGATAAATTAAATGCTTTCTTTTTAATATCTAAAATAAATCTTGAAGCAATGGTAATAGGATTGACAACTTTATCAGGTAATGCCGCATGACCACCCTTTCCGTTTATAGCAACCGATAACTCATCACATGCAGCCATATACTGACCTGAACGAAATCCAACAGTACCCACTTCAAATTCAGGAAAAACATGTAAAGCTAATATTAAATCAACATGCGGATTTTCAAGTACCCCCTCTTTAATCATAAGAGAGGCGCCACCTGGCAGCTGTTCCTCAGCAGGTTGAAAAATAAATTTAATAGTACCCTTGAAGTTGTTTTTTAATTTATTTAAAACAATGGCTGTCCCTAATGCAATAGAAGTATGAACATCATGACCACATGCATGCATAACACCATCATTGATAGACTTATATGAAATTTCATTTTTTTCTTGAATTGGCAAAGCATCCATATCTGCTCTTATTGCAATAACTCCATTATTTGGAGTACTCGACTCAATACAGGCAACAACACCATATCCTCCAATATTATTAGTAAATGGAATTTTGTGTTTACTTAAAATGGAACAAATATATTTTGATGTATTTTTTTCTTGAAACGACAATTCGGGATGCTGATGAATCCACCTTCTAATACTCACTATTTCGTCAAAAATAGATTTTGTATTTTTTTTCACTTCCTTTTTAATATCTTCGTATCTCATATATAATATATAAATTTAATTAAAGAGATGAAGATTAAAAAATTTACTTTTAATTCATTCCAAGAAAACACATACGTAGTAAGTTCAAATAATGACTGTATGATTATAGATCCTGGCTGTTCAAATGAAAGCGAAAAAAAAGAGATAGTAAATTATATTGAAAATAATCAACTCAATCCAATAGAATTAATAAATACTCACTGTCACTTAGACCACATATTTGGTAATAATTTTATTTCAAACAAATATAATCTTCAACCTAAAATGCATAAAAAAGACTTTCCTCTTCTTGAAAGATCCCTAGATATAGCAAAACTATATAATGTAGATTTAGAAGCACCTCCATTAAATGTTCAATTCATAAATGAAAAAGATTTTATTATACTTGGAAGCACCAAATGGGAAATTGTTTTCACTCCAGGGCATGCACCGGGTCACATATGTTTATTAAATAAAAAAGATCATGTCATTATTGTCGGAGATGTATTATTTTTAATGGGTATTGGAAGAACTGATTTACCTGGATGTAATCATTCTGATTTAATAGATAGTATACAAAGAAAGATATTAACTTTAGATGAACAAATAACTGTTTTTTGTGGACATGGGGAAAATACCACTATTGGGTTTGAAAAAAACAATAATCCATTTTTAAACTAACGTGAACTAAGTTAAAAAGGTCTTGATTTTATTTTCTATATCTTTCTCTTCTAACTCTGTAACAGAAAAGGATTCTTTTAAATTGTTATCTGCCATTACTTTTTTCATAATCAAATCCTGCTCCACACCTTTATTTAATGCAATGCTATAAGGCATATGACTAAAAGTAACCATTGAATATAGTGGTATCCATATTTCTGGATTCTTTTCTGAAAACCATGCCTCGATTTTCTTTTGTAGCAGAAATTCATTGTTAGCAGTTTTATCTTGCATCTCAGTAAAGTTAATTCTTGATAATTCTTGCATCGCCTTAGTATTGATCATTCTATTATTCAAAAATTGATCTATAGAATCTGAATCTAAACCACCATTTTCATCCATAAAATTATTTAATAAAAAGCAATCTTCAAACCCTGCATTCATGCCCTGGCCATAGAATGGGATAGTAGCATGACAAGAGTCGCCAATTAAAAATGTATTATTCTTTTTCCAAGAACTAGCACTAATAAATCCTAAATCTCCTAGTGGATTGTTAAAATACTGATCGGCTAAATCTGGAATTAGTTGATTTAAATCAAAGCAATTTTTAGAAAAGAAATTTTGAACATCACCATGGCTATCTAATGATTCAAATGAATTTGACCCTTTATTAGGTGCAAAAAGTGTGCACGTAAATGAACCATCTAAATTTGGAAGAGCAATAACCATATAAGATTGTCTTGGCCATATATGTAAAGCGTCTTTTGACAATTTATGCGTGTTATCATGATTCGCTGGGATAGTTAATTCTTTATATCCATAAGGGATCAATTCCTCAACTACATTGAAATCTGAACAAGATTCACACATACCTTGTCTAATAATAGAACCTACCCCATCACAACCAAAAATAAAATCAAATTTACGACTATCTTCACCATCGAAATTTAATTTAGTTGCATGAATATCAACACCTGAACATTGTTTTTGGAATGAAAAATCAACCGATTTCATCTCAGCTATATTAATTAATTTAGCATTCAAAAAATGCCGAGAAACAGAGTAAATTGCTTGTTCTTTTGTTCCATATGGCTGTTCTGTTAAATCTCCATTAATAGCATGCATAATTCTTTTATACATGGGCATCGCAATACTCATGATTTCTTTTAAAACACTAACTTTTTCTAATGCCTGCATTCCTCTATTTGACAATGCTAAATTAATTGATCTACCAGCACCATATTTATCTAGTCTGATGTCATGACGCTTATCAAATACCGAAACTTTAGCTCCTTGTTTTGTTAAATAAATTGAAAGCAAACTCCCTACTAATCCACCTCCAACAATACCTATTTGTTTATTAGTTAAATACATTTAAATAAAATATGATAGAATTTAGCAATATCTTCAAACGAATTATATAATGGCACAGCTGCTATACGCATCACATCCGGCTTACGCCAATCAACATATACACCAGCTTCTTTTAAAGCTCTATAGATTTTTTTTCCATTAAAATTAATCATAATAGATAGTTGAGAACCTCTTTCTTCTGCTAAACCTGGTGTTATGATTTTAAATTTGATGTTACTAGATAAGTTATTAAATGACATCATTGCATCTTCTAAATAAGTAGATAATTTAATCCTTTTATCTACCAGCTTTGAGACGCCAATCTCATTGAATATTTCTAGTGAAACTCTATAAATCGACATGCCCAATACAGGAGCATTAGATAGCTGCCATCCTTCTGCTGTATTAATAGGTTCAAATTTATGTGAAAGTGAAAAGCGATTTTGTTCTTTATGTCCCCACCAACCTGATAATCGAAATGGGGTTTTTCTAATTTGATTTTCATGTATAAAAACTGATGAAACATTTCCTGGTCCTGAATTTAAGTATTTATAAGAACACCATGCTGCAAAATCTACACCCCATTCATGAAGTTTTAGTTCAATATTTCCAGCAGCATGAGCTAAATCAAAACCGATCATAATATTATATAGATGAGCTTTCTGAGTAATCTTCTCAATATTAAATACTTGTCCCGTATAATAATTAACTCCACCAAGAAAAACAAGTGCTAATTCATCTTTATAAGATTCCATGATGCTATACAAATCTGTCTCTTCAACTACGCCATCTTCATTAACTGGTGAAAAAATAATAGATTCTTCTGGATCAAATCCTCTTAACTCAACCTGACTTCTTAACACATATAAATCTGAGGGGAAAAGATTTGGTTCACATAAAATTTTATATTTTTTCTTTGTGGGTTGATAAAAGGATGTTAGTAGCAAATGTAAATTCACAGATAGTGCATTCATAGTGACTACTTCTTTTTCTTTAGCTCCTACAAGAGCAGAAACACTATCTGTTAAACTCTTGTGATAGTCAAACCATGGTGTTTGTGCCTGAAAATGACCATCTACTCCGATTGATTTCCAATCTTCTAATACTTGATCAAAATAATAAGTAGCATTCTTGGGCTGTAAACCTAAAGAGTGACCAGTAAAATAAATACTATTTTTATCTTTATGTTTTGGGTGATGAAAACGATCTCGATATTTAGACAAAGGGTCTTCCAAATCTAACCGCTGTGCGAAAGAAATATCAAATTTACTATTCATGATATAAAAATTAAAAAATGCAAGCTATTAATACTAATAAATACATAACTATCGAAAGAGATTCCACCAAAATACTATAAAAAAAAGAAGATCTTTCAGGATTTGTAAAATATATAACTAAAGAACATATTTCAATAGATAAAAATAATCCTAAAAAAACAGGGATTGTAATATTGCTATGAACAGCATGAGTAATTAATAAAACTTGTATTATAAATAAACAAAACCAAGCTAATATTTTAGAATTAATAACTCCTATCGTGTTAGGGATAGTTTGTATTTTATCGCAATTATAATCTCTTATATCAAAAGGTATAGCAATTGCTAGCACAAAAAGGAATCTTTCAAAAAATGATGATACCACAAAATAGTCTAACTCGACATCATAATATAAATTAGGTAACAATAACGTAACATAAGACCATGTAAATGATATTAAAAAAATTTTTAAAAATGGGATATTACGAATACCATATTGTTTATTATTAATACTAATTAAAAGAGGGTATATTATGCTAATTAATATAGGCGGTAATAATAATTTACTGAATTTTAAACCTAAAGAGGATGATAACAAAATAATAAACAATGCGGAAAAAAATAAAAAAAAATAACTCGATTTCTGATCAGCTTCTGCAGAAAAAGGATGAAATAAATGTTTTTGATAAAATACAGGTAACCTCATATAATTATACGCAAATAACGTAGAGAAAAAAACAAATAATCCAATTTTATAATTTTCAAATCCAAATAACAATTCTGACACTTTATATAAACATAAAGCACTAATTGAAACAAATATATTCGTGTTTATAAAAAAATATAATATTCTATACATTATATGTATTTAAGTGACTAAATTACATAAAAATGATTCGTATTTTTAATTAAAAAATTACGATAAAATACTATTTTTAATATATGCTACCTGAAAGTGATTTTATTAATAGACATATAGGTCCAAGAAAAACGGATGTTGCAAATATGTTGCAAAAAATAGGATGTGAAAATATCAATGAATTAATTGAGAAAACAATTCCAAAAAGTATACGTTGCACAAAGGATTTAGATCTTGATGATCCAATGAGTGAAGCTCGTTACTTAGAACATATTCAAAAATTAGGCAGAAAAAATAAAACTTATAGAAGTTATATTGGATTAGGTTATTACAATAATATATTACCCGGAGTAATTCAACGAAACATACTTGAAAATCCTGGCTGGTATACAGCATATACTCCATATCAAGCAGAAATTTCGCAAGGAAGACTAGAGGCTCTATTTAATTTTCAAACACTAATCACCGATTTAACTGCTATGGAAATTGCTAATGCTTCCTTACTTGATGAAGGCACTGCTGCTGCGGAAGCGATGACAATGAGTTATCAATGCAGGAATAGAGACAAAAAAGAGAAAGACGCAAATATTTTTTTGGTATCTGACAAATGTTTTCCACAAACCATTGATGTAATAAAAACTAGAGCTTGCTCAATGGGTATAGATATAAAGATTATCCCACATGAAAAATTTATATTCGATGATGGAGTATTTGGAGCAATTATTCAGTATCCTGAAAAATATGGATTAGTAAGTGATTATTCTGGATTAATAGAAAATGCACATAAAGCAAATTGTTTAATTACAATAGCGGCGGATTTATTAAGTCTAGCAATACTAAAGCCACCAGGAGAATTTGGTGCAGATATTGTTGTAGGATCTTCTCAACGATTCGGCATACCATTAGGATATGGAGGTCCACATGCTGCTTACTTTGCAACAAAATCTGAATTTAAAAGAAATGTGCCAGGAAGAATTATTGGTGTCTCATATGATGTTGATGAAAAAAAAGCATATAGGATGGCTTTACAAACAAGAGAACAACACATAAGAAGAGAAAAAGCCACCTCTAATATATGTACATCACAAGTACTGCTTGCAGTCATGGCGGGAATGTATGCCGTTTATCATGGACCTAAAAAAATAAAAAAAATTGCATGCAATATTCATAAATATGCATCAATTCTTTCTGACGCATTACATAAAATAGGATATGCTCAAATGAATGAGTATTTTTTTGACACATTATTCATTAACACAAATGAAACATCTATTGATAATATCAAAGTATATGCTGAAGATGCTAAAATGAATTTTAATTATATTTCTGAAAACACTTTATCTATTAGTCTAGACGAAAAAGATGACTTTAAAAATATTCAAGACATTCTTACAGTTTTCATAAAAGCAAAAAAATATCCAGATCATGATAAGATCTTAAACGAAACTCTTGAATCTATTCAAATTGAAGATGAATTTTATATAAATAACAAGAACCTTCGCAATTCTGAATTTCTACAATATGAGGTTTTTAATTCTTATCATTCCGAAACAGAATTAATGAGATATATTAAATCGTTAGAAAATAAAGATTTATCATTGACACACTCTATGATTCCTTTAGGATCATGTACGATGAAATTAAATGCTGCATCTGAATTATTTTCTTTAAGCTCACCTGATTTTTCTAATATCCACCCTTTTGCACCACTAAATCAAGCAAGAGGTTATCATATTTTATTTCATGAACTAGAAGATGCATTATGTGAAATCACTGGTATGGATACTGTATCTCTACAACCTAATTCAGGTGCACAAGGTGAATATGCTGGATTAATGGTGATCCAAAAATATCATGAACATAATAATGAACCTCATAGAAAAATATGTCTCATTCCATCTTCAGCACATGGTACTAATCCGGCAAGTGCAATCATGGCGGGAATGGAGATTGTGATTGTTAAATGTGATGAAATGGGCAATATTGATATTTCTGACATAAAAGAAAAAATTAAAATCTATCAAGATAATTTATCCGCATTAATGATTACCTATCCTTCAACACATGGTGTTTTTGAAGAAAAAATAGTAGAAATCAATGAGATGATTCATTCTGTAGGAGGACAAGTATATATGGATGGTGCTAACATGAATGCACAAGTGGGGCTAACTAGTCCGAAGAAAATAGGATGTGATGTATGTCATTTAAATCTACATAAAACCTTTGCAATTCCTCACGGGGGTGGTGGACCTGGTATGGGACCAATTGCTGTAGCTGACCATTTAAAAAATTTTATACCTAAAAGTGCTCTGATGAATTATGGTGGTAAACACGGTATTTCATCTATATCTTCAAGTCCATGGGGAAGTGGCTTAATTCTCACAATATCATATGCATACATAAAATTATTAGGTGCAAAAGGTTTAAAAAAATGCACTGAAATAGCTATTCTGAATGCTAATTATCTAAAACATTTATTAGAAAAAGATTTTGACATACTATATCAAGGAAAAAATAATACCGTGGCTCATGAAATGATTATTGACTGTAGAAATTTTAAAGATAAAAATATTAATGTGTCTGACATAGCGAAACGATTAATGGACTATGGGTTTCATGCTCCGACCGTATCATTTCCTGTTGTTGGCACCCTTATGGTTGAACCCACTGAAAGTGAAAGTAAAAAATCTTTAGATCAATTTTATCAAGCTATGCACTTAATAAAAAAGGAAATTATAGAAATAAGTGATGAAAAAAATAATATTTTAAAGAATGCACCTCATACACAAGAGTTAATCGTTATGGATAACTGGACATACGCATATTCAAGACAAAAGGCTGTTTTTCCAACTGAATGGGTGAAATTAAATAAGTATTGGCCTACTGTCCGGCGAATTAATGAGGTGAAAGGTGATAGAAACTTAATATGCTCTTGTGCATCAATCGAAATGTATGAAGAAAAAAAGGAAGGAATTTAATTAATAAATCCTTAAAAAATCGTACATTTGATACCCTCTTTGCTCTCCTTGAGCAAAGATTATAGTAAAAAAATTAACTAACTAAACACAAATTAATATGAAAAGAATTATTA